>TARA_B110001452_G_scaffold5401_1_pt1 | contig 27173 bp, 25 predicted proteins | sample TARA_B110001452 | Tara Oceans TARA_B110001452 (sample SAMEA4396971) | marine metagenome | biome: Polar Biome; feature: [DCM] deep chlorophyll maximum layer (ENVO:01000326); material: water (ENVO:00002006), including particulate matter (ENVO:01000060) such as... | depth 25 m
CCGTTTTGTTTGCATTCATTTATCGTTTCAGCATCTTTTTTTGAGATATGTCCAAATTCACTATGCATTTTGTGGTTTTCAATATCCTCTCTTATAGGAGAAAATGTTCCTGCTCCAACATGAAGTGTAATCTCTACTATACCACTTATTTTACTTCTAATGTTTTCTAATGTTTGAGTATCAAAATGTAATCCCGCTGTAGGCGCGGCGATAGAGCCCTCTTTTGTTGCGTATACAGTTTGATAGTCACTAATATCATCATTATCACTATCTCTTTGTTTTAAAATATATGGTGGCAATGGCATATATCCATGTTTTTCAAAAAAATCTATTAAGTTTTCCTTCTCAATATTAAATGAAATAATAGCCTCACCAAAATTTGTTTTTTCTTCAACTTTAGCAATTTTATTATTTGCTAATAATATCTGATCGCCATTATTAACTTTACGAGCTGGCTTTAAATATGCTAGCCAAGTACCATTATCTAATTTCTTGTGAGCAGTAACCTTAATTTTTGAACCGTTCAAATTTCCAATTAAGTATGTTGGGAGAACTTTTGTATTATTGATAACTAGTACATCTTCTTTATTTAAGAAATCAGAAAGAAAATCAAAAGTAGTATGTTGAAAGTTATTATCAACTACTAGCATCCTTGATTTTTCTCTAGGATTGTTAGGTCTTGTTGCAATTAATTCTGAAGGTAAATCAAAATTAAAATCATCTAGGTTCATTTATCTTTTTAAATATCAGCAACGACCTTAACTGAAATCATTTTGTCAGGATCGGTAACTTCGCCACCGCCACCAGAGCCTTTCTTTAAGCCATCAATAAATTCCATGCCTTTAACGACTTGACCAAAAACAGTATACTGTCCATCAAGATGAGGTGTTGGACCAAAACAGATAAAAAATTGACTATTTGCAGAGTCTGGTGCTGCTGTCCTAGCCATTGAGACTGTTCCTCTTAAATGTGAAGTGTTATTAAACTCAGCTTTTAAATCAGGTTTGCTAGATCCACCAGTACCATTACCAAATTGACCATCACCTGTTTGAGCCATAAAACCATCTATTACTCTGTGAAAAGGAACGCCATCATAAAAGCCTTCACGCGCTAGTTCTTTAATTCTATCAACGTGCCCTGGAGCAACATCTGGCAAAAGCTCAATGTAAACATCGCCGCTTGTTAATTCTATTTTAATACTGTTCTCTGGATCGTTTACCATACTTTGCTCTTCCTGCCCTAAGGCTACTGTAGTTAAAAATGTAAAAATAGTTAAAAATTTTAAAATAAAAGTCATTAGAATCTTTCTTTTAATTTATTAGCAACATTAGCGCTAGTAAATTTTGATATATCTCCACCCAATCTTGCAATATCTTTTACAAAATTTGATGAAATCGGTTGATTTTGTGGTTCTGCCATTAAAAAAACTGTTTCAATGTCTGGGTTCATCGTTCTGTTCATACCAAGCATTTGAAATTCATATTCAAAATCTGACACTACTCTTAATCCTCTTACTAAAATCCTTGCGTCTAAGGAACTTGCAAGATCTATAAGTAAATTATTAAAAGAAATAACTTTGATATTTTTAATGGAGTTAAATTCGTGATCAATCATTTTTTTTCTTTCTTCAAGTGAAAAAAGAGTATTCTTGTGAGGACTGTCTGCAACAGCAATATATAATTCATCCCACAAATTAGCGGCTCTATTTATAATATCACTGTGACCTCTGTGAATTGGATCAAATGTCCCCGGATATATAGCAATTCTTTTCATACTCAACTTATATAACTAATAATTAAATTGCTCTAGTAAATTATTCAGCTTCTATTTCTACTCTAGACGCAGATACTACCTTTTCCTTATCAGAAGTTTTAAAAATACTAACCCCTTGAGTATTCCTTCCTGCAACCCTAATATCTTTAACTGGGCATCTGATTAGTTGTCCTGATTTGGTAATTAACATTATGTCATCAGCATTTTCGATTTGAAATGAAGCTAAGACATTTCCATTTCTTTCAGAGGTAGTGATACATTTAATTCCTGATCCGCCTCGATTTGTTATTCTAAATTGATAGGAAGATGTTCTTTTGCCAAAACCATTTTCAGTAAGAGTTAATATAAATTGCTCTCGTGCCTGCATTTCAGAGAACATATCTTCCGTTAAGTTAACTGTTTCAATACTATTATCATCATTATCTATTTCCTCATCTTCATCTCCATGACTTTCATTCTTTTTGTCTCTTTGCATTTTTAAATATGCTTTAATTTCAGCGCTAGTTGATTCAGTGTGAGATAAGATGGACACAGAAATAATTTTATCATTTGGTGAAAGCTTGATTCCTCTTACTCCTTCAGAGGTTCTACTCTTAGTAGTTCTCAATTTTGAAACAGGCGTTCTTATGCATTTACCCTCTAATGTAGTTAAAAGATAATCATCATCGTCTGAACAAACTTTAACTCCCACAATAGAATTGCTAGTAGGCAGCTTCATTGCAATTTTCCCACTACTTTGAATTTTCTTAAAGTCATCAAGGCTATTTTTTCTGATAGTTCCATTGGATGTTGCAAATATTAAAAACAATTCTTTGTCAGACGAGGATTTGCTTTCTGGTAATACTAAAATACTCGAAAGTTGACTATTTTCCTTCATCTCCAGTAAATTAACTATTGCCTTACCCTTAGCGGTAACTGATGACTCTGGAATTTTCCATGTCTTGAGCTTGTAAACAATTCCTGTTGAAGTAAAAAACAACATATTGTCGTGGGTGCTTGCTGTAAATACTTGGGTAACAAAATCTTCGTCACTAGTTTTCATCCCTGATCTTCCCTTACCACCTCTTTTTTGTGCACGATACATTTCTAGTGGAACTCTTTTTATGTAACCAGAATTTGAAACACTTACGACCATATCACTTTTTTGAACTAGATCTTCTTGATCAAAATCCGTGAGCTCAATTTCAGTAATATTTGTTTTTCTTGGGGTTGCAAACTGCCCTCTTACTTCAAGAAGCTCGTCTTCAATAACTTGTAACAAAATCTCTTTGTTAGTTAAAATTTCAAGAAAGCCGTTAATACTTTTTGATAACTCTTTAAGTTCAGCTTCGATTTCATTTTTTCCTAAAGCCGTTAATCTTTGCAGTCTAAGTTCAAGTATTGCCTTAGCTTGTTCTTCAGTGAGATAAATTTCATTCTCATTAATTATTTGCCTTGGATCATCAACAATAGCTAGTAAATCTGCAATATCTGAATTAGCCCACTTGGTTTTTAATAATTCGCGCTTAGCATCTGCAGGATCTTTAGATTTTTTTATAATCTCAATAACTTTGTCTACATTAGCAATTGCGATGCCTAAACCAATCAATAAATGAGCTCTATCTCTTGCTTTGTTAAGATCAAATTTAGTTCTATTTGTTATAATCTCAATTCTAAACTTAACGAAACTAGAGAGGAATTCCTTTATTCCCATAAGTTTAGGTCGACCTCCAGTTAATGCCAACGCATTAACTCCATAAGATGATTGTAGGGGTGTGTATCTGTAAAGCTTATTAAGAATTACATTAGCTATAACACCTTTTTTTAGCTCAACTACAACTCTTACGCCGTCTCTGTCAGATTCATCTCTAAGATCACTAATACCTTCGATCTTTTTATCCCTTACAAGCTCAGCAATTCTTTGTATTAAAATTGATTTATTTACTTGATATGGAATTTCAGAAAAAATAATTGCATCTCTATCGGGCTTATATTCTTCAATGGTGCTTTTTGCTTGAACTATAATTGAGCCTCTTCCAGTTTTTTGTGAAACTTTAATTGTATTGGTGCCGACTATTGTTCCACCGGTAGGAAAATCTGGTCCTTTAATGTGACTATATATTTCGTCATCACTAATTTCTTCGTTTTTTATATAAGCAATAGTTGCATCTATTACCTCACCCAAATTATGTGGTAAAATATTTGTAGCCATTCCAACTGCAATTCCACCTGCTCCATTTACTAATAGATTAGGATACTTAGATGGTAAGACAGATGGCTCATGTTCAGACTCATCATAGTTCGGTCTAAAATCAACTGTTTCTTTATCGATATCGTCCAAAAGATACTTGGCAATTTTATGCATCCGCACTTCTGTATATCTCATGGCTGCGGCTCTATCTCCATCCATGGAACCAAAGTTACCTTGACCATCAATTAATGGTAGGCGCATAGAAAAATCTTGAGCAAGCCTAACTAAGGCATCATACACAGACTGATCGCCATGAGGATGGTATTTACCAATCACATCACCGACAACTCTGGCACTTTTTCTGTATTGCTTGTTCCACTCATAGCCTGCTTCATACATTGCATAGAGGATTCTACGATGGACTGGCTTAAGACCATCTCTTACGTCAGGTAATGCTCTACTCACAATTACGCTCATTGCGTAATCCAGGTAGGAATTTTGCATCTCAGTATCTATAGAGGTCGGTATAATAGACTTATCTACATTAGGCACATTGCTAGCAATATCGTCACTTGAATCAGTCAAAAATAAAACCTTTAAGAAGTATTAAAAACCCTGAAGAATCAACAAATTTAGGGTAAAAAAATTAGTATTCATTATTGCTAATTATAGCAGAAAAAGAATAAATTATCGATGAAAAATATATGATTTAAAATGGTATTTCGTCATCAATATCAACATCATCTCCACCGGGAAATGGATCAGAATTTGAAATTGAACTATCTTGAGAAGGTGCTATTTGCTCAGTTGAGTTACCTCTGCCACCTATCATAGTTAACGTGCCATTGTAGTTTTGTAAGATTACTTGGGTTGTGTATTTTTCAACTCCATTAGCGTCAGTATATTTTTGTGTTTGTAGCTGACCTTCAATAAATAATTGCTGGCCTTTCTTAACGTAATTCTCAACAACACCTGATAAGCCCTCGTTAAATATAACTATTCTATGCCATTCAGTTTTATCTCTTTTTTCCCCAGTAGCCTTATCTTTCCAAGAATCAGTTGTAGCTAAGCTTAGTGTAGCTATTTTTTTGCCATCTTGAGTTTGTCTAATAATTGGATCAGCTCCAACATTGCCAATTAACATTACTTTATTTAAACTTCCAGCCATTTCTAAATCTAACTATTTAATAACAATGTGTATACAAAAAAAGGAAATTAATTTATTCACAGCTTGATCTTTAAGTTCAACAATTGAAGACTATTTAAATAAAAAAATGCATAAATATATTTCTGTACAGGGCGCTCGTGAACATAACCTTAAGAATGTTAATGTTAAAATTCCGAGAGAAAAAATTACAATAATAACTGGATTATCAGGGTCAGGTAAATCTTCTTTAGCATTTGATACCATTTATGCAGAAGGTCAGAGGCGCTATGTCGAAAGCTTGTCTGCTTACGCCAGACAATTCTTAGAGATGATGCAAAAACCTGATGTTGACTTAATTGAAGGTCTAAGTCCTGCAATAGCCATAGAACAAAAAACAACTTCAAAAAACCCTAGATCAACTGTAGGTACCGTTACTGAAATTTATGATTACTTACGACTTTTGTATGCAAGGATTGGTGTGCCCTACTCTCCAGCCACCGGCCTACCCATTACAAGTCAAACAGTAAGTCAAATGGTTGATAGAATTAAAGAAAAGCCTGTCGGCACTAAGTTCATAATTCTAGCTCCAATAGTAAGAGGTCGAAAAGGAGAATATAAAAAAGAATTAGCCGAACTACAAAGAAAAGGTTTTCAAAGAGTTAAAATTGATGGGACACAGTATGATTTTGATGAGTTGCCTGTTCTAGACAAAAAGAAAAAACATGAAATTGATATTGTTGTTGATCGAATAGTTTTGAATAAGGAACTTGGTAACAGACTTGCTGATAGTTTAGAAACAGCTTTAAATCTATCTGATGGTCTCGCAGCTATTGAAGATCATTCCGTGAATGAAAAATTACCTAGTCGTGAAATATTTTCTTCAAAATTTGCCTGCCCTGTGTCAGGTTTTACAATAGATGAAATCGAACCAAGGTTATTTTCATTTAACAATCCCTATGGGGCTTGTCCTGAGTGTGATGGAATTGGTACTGACTTATCAGTAGATCCAGATTTAGTGATTCCAAATAGATTATTAACAATTAATGGTGGCGCTATCGCACCTTGGTCTTTAACGAACTCTCCATATTTCAGACAGATATGCGAGAGCCTGGCTAAGCATTATAAATTTTCCCTTGATACACCCTGGACTAAATTACCAAAAAAAATTCAAAATACTATTCTCTTTGGTTCTGATGGTGAGGAAATCAAATTTATTTATGATGATGGGTATAGAGTACAAACATCTAAGAAAAGTTTTGAAGGAGTTGTGAGAAATTTAGAACGTAGATATATAGAAACTGAAAGTGATTGGATGCGTGGGAATATTGAACGCTATCAATCAGAAGTAAAGTGTCCAGAATGTAAAGGTAATAGACTTAAAGAAGAGGCTTTAGCTGTTAAAATTGACAATCAACATATTGGTGATGTGTGTAAAAAATCAATTAAGCAACTTGTGGTTTGGTTTAAAACACTTGATAAAAAGTTAACTAAAAAAGAAAGTACTATTGCTTATCGTGTCTTAAAAGAACTAACAGAAAGAATAAATTTCTTAAATAATGTAGGTCTTGAGTATCTTACCCTGTCAAGAAATTCGGGAACTCTTTCGGGAGGAGAATCTCAAAGAATTCGACTAGCATCTCAAATAGGATCTGGATTAACAGGTGTTCTTTATGTTCTAGATGAGCCTTCAATTGGACTCCACCAGAGAGATAATGCAAGATTGCTTGCAACACTTAAAAGATTAAAAGATCTTGGTAACACTGTGATTGTTGTTGAACATGATGAAGAAGCTATGATGAATGCGGACTATCTAATTGACCTTGGTCCTGCCGCAGGTTTAGAGGGTGGTCATGTAGTAGCTACCGGAACACCTTTAGAGGTTAAAAGGAATAAAAAAAGTCTTACGGGCCAGTACTTATCAAGAAAACAAAGTATTGCTACTCCTAAGACAAGAAGAAGTGCATTGGATAACAAATACCTTAAGATTATCGAAGCTTCAGGCAATAATTTAAAAAATGTTTCGACTGAAATACCATTGGGAACATTAACTTGTGTAACTGGAGTTTCAGGAAGTGGCAAATCAACGCTTACAATCAATACTCTATATAAAGCTGTTGCAAGAGAATTGAATGGCTCAAAATACAATCCAGCACAATATAAGGAAATAGTTGGTCTCAAGCACCTTGATAAAGTTATCGATATAGATCAGTCTCCTATTGGAAGAACTCCACGTTCAAACCCTGCAACTTATACAGGGGCATTTACTTTTATAAGAGATTGGTTTTCAAGCTTACCAGAATCAAAGTCCAGAGGTTATAAACCAGGAAGATTTTCATTTAACGTCAAGGGTGGTCGGTGTGAAGCATGTGAAGGTGATGGCGTTATAAAGATTGAAATGCACTTCCTTCCTGATGTTTATGTAACTTGTGATGAATGCAAAGGTAAGCGCTACAATAGAGAAACTTTAGAAATAAAATTTAAAGATAAAAATATTTCTGATATTCTTGATATGACAGTTGATGAAGGCTGTTTGTTCTTTGATGCAATTCCTTTATTAAAAAGTAAACTGATAACATTAAAAAATGTAGGACTTGGGTATATAAAAATTGGACAGCAAGCTACAACATTATCAGGTGGTGAAGCTCAAAGAATAAAGCTTTCAAAAGAATTATCAAAAAGAGCTACGGGTAAAACTTTATATATTTTGGATGAGCCTACTACTGGACTTCATGTCCATGATATTAAAAAATTACTTGAGGTTCTCCAAACTCTAGTTTCACAGGGAAATACCGTGGTGGTCATCGAACATAACTTAGATGTAATAAAAACTGCTGATTGGGTAATAGATTTAGGTCCTGAGGGTGGCGATGGTGGTGGTGAGATTGTTGCCGTTGGTACACCAGAAAAAATTTCAAAAGTAAAAAAGAGCTATACAGGCCAATATCTCAAGGCGCTACTCAATGAAAAAAATAATTAATTATTTCTGAGTTGATTCAACCGCGCCTGAAGTAGACCAATCTCTTTTAACTTCCAGATAATTTAAAAGAGGCGCTGCAATAAAAATTGAAGAATAAGTACCCACTAACACTCCCCAAATCATTGCAAAAGTGAAACCTTTAATTACAGACCCACCAAATATATAAAGAGATAACAAGGCAAGAAGCGTTGTAACAGAAGTCATTATAGTTCTAGATAAAGTTTCATTGATAGAAATATTTAATAGATCAAGGATATCTTTTTTTCGATGTTTTCTTAAATTTTCTCTAACTCGATCATACACAACTACGGTGTCATTCATTGAATATCCTACTATTGTTAACAATGCAGCTATAATTGATAAGTTAAATTCCAATTGTAAGATTGAAAATATTCCAAGTGTTAATAGTATATCGTGAATTAGTGCAATTACTGCACCAAGAGAAAATTGCCACTCAAATCTAAACCAAATATAAATAAGCATCGCAAAAACTGCAACTACGATTGCAGTTACACCGGCTTTAATCAATTCAGAGCTGACTTTTGGTCCAACAACTTCTGTTCGTCTAAAATTAACATCCGAATTTAGAGAAGAGTTAAGTTCAGTTTTTACTATATTAACAACATTTTGTTGAGATTTCTCACCACCTGTTTGCTGCTCTACTCTAATTAAAACATTTTTTGGAGAACCAAATTCTTGAACTTGAACATCGCCTAAATTTAGACTGTTTAATGAATTTCTAATATTTCCCAAATCTTCGGCTTCAGCAGTTTCTATTTCAATTAATGTTCCACCCCTAAAATCAATTCCAAAATTTAAACCATTAAGAGAATATACTAAGACTGAGCTAATAATTAAAGCGGCTGATAAAATAAAAGCTGGCTTTCTAAAAGAGAGAAATTTAATCTTAGTATTTATCGCAAATGAAAAAATATTCATGACCTATAAACTCAATTCTTTGGGTTTTAATTTACTTATGTATATAGATACCATTAATCTTGTTACTGTGAACGCTGTAAATACTGAAGTAAAAATACCAATAGCCAATGTTACCGAAAAACCTTTTACTGGTCCTGATCCCATAAAAAACAATATACTTGCTGCAATTAAAGTTGTGATATTCGCATCTAAAATTGTAGATAAAGCTCGTTTATAGCCACTATCTACAGAATTAATTACAGAACTGCCATTTCTTAATTCTTCTTTAATCCTCTCAAAGATTAAAACATTCGCATCAACTGCCATCCCAATGGTTAAAATAATACCAGCTATGCCTGGCAAGGTTAGTGTAGCTTGCAATAATGATAAAATACCAAGAACCATTATTAAGTTAAGAATTAGAGCTATATCAGCAAAAAAACCAAAAGATCTATATACCAATACCATAAAAATTATTACTGCAACAAAACCAATTAATGCAGCAATTTTTCCTGCTAATATTGAGTCAGCACCAAGATCTGGGCCTACTGAACGTTCTTCTAAAATTATAAGCGGCGCTGGTAATGCCCCAGCTCTTAAAAGTACCGCTAAATCAGCAGCTTCTTCAGCAGAAAACCCACCTGAAATTTGACCTGAACCACCAAGAATTGCATCTCTGATAACAGGAGCACTGACTACCTTATTATCTAAAATAATAGCAAATGGTTTACCTATATTAGATTTTGTTACATTACCAAATTTCTTTGCTCCAATTCGATCAAATCTAAAATTCACAATAGGTTCGTTCGTTTGGGGATCAAAACCAGGCTGCGCATCAACTAGATTTTCCCCACCAACCATTACTTTTTTCTTTACTATGTATTTAAAATCAAAATTTGAATCAGAAGGTAATACCTCTGATCCAACAGGAATTTTAGTTGGATTGTTAGGATCATAGGTCGCTTTTTGATCCACAAGTTTAAAAGTAAGTTTGGCTGTTTGACCTAAAAGAGATTTAATTCTTTCTGGGTCATCGAGACCAGGTAATTGAATAAGAATTCTGCTCGTACCTTGTTTTTGTATAGTTGGTTCTCTTGTTCCCAATTCATCAATTCTTCTTCTAACAATTTCAATAGATTGATTAACTGCACTAATAGAAATTTGCTTGAGGTAATCTTCTGTTAATGAAATATTAATTAAATTATTATTGGATTCTATTTCTAAATTTGATTTAGTCTGTGAGCTCACAGCATTTTGTGAAGAGCTTTGAGATAATTCTTTAATATCTTTAATAAGATTATTTGCTAAACTTGCATCATTCAATTTAAAATTGATACGATCATTTATTATCTTAAGATTATTATACTTAACGCCATCTTTTTTTAACATTCTTCTTAAATCAAAAGTTAAATCTTCAATTTTTTCTTTTTTAATACTAGCGGTATCAACTTCTAATAAGAGATGTGATCCACCTTGAAGATCAAGTCCTAAATTTACTTTTTGAGATGGAATAAAAGATGGAAAGTTAGAAATTTTCTGCTCACTAAAAAGATTGGGTAGAGCAAAAAGAATTGCCATAAACGATATAGCAATTATGGAAATAATTTTTGACCTAGAAAAGTGTAGCATTTTTTTTAATTATTATTATGCCTTGGACCTTACAACATCTGAAACAGTTGATTTTAGAACTACAACATTTACATTTGGAGATATTTCTAATTCTACATCAGTTTCATTAACTACTTTGACAACTTTCGCTCTCAAGCCACCAGCTGTAATAACTTTATCGCCTCTTTGCATAGCACTTACCATATCACGATGCTCTTTAGCTCTTCTTTGCTGAGGTCTAATAAGTAAAAAGTAAAAAACTGCAAAAATTAAAATTAGCGGTATAAACTGTACTATAAAAGTTTCCATTAATGTGTCTCCTGATTAATTGTTATGGCAATATACATAGTTAGATGTGGTTTATAAACTAAAAAATCACTTAACTTTACTATGTTTTTAGGCTGTTTCTTAATGTTTCGATTGAATCAACGTGTGTTAAATCTAAGTGCAATGGAGTAATTGATATATTGTTGCTCGTTATAGCAACTACATCAGTCATGACACCTTCTATATGTTTGTTAAGGATGTTGTGCTTAGGTTTAGCACTCTCACCTAGGCGTCTTTGAAGTCCAATACGAAATAGGTTTTTTTCTTTTTCCCATACAATTAAATCATCTGTTTCTCTATTTCCTTGTGATGTAATTTCAATACCAGCCACCTCATCAACTTTGCATTGAGGAAAATTGATGTTCAACAAAGTGTTAAAATCCCATCCACTTAAAGCAATTTTATCTAAGACATTGCATAAAAATGCCTTGGTTACATCCCATGATATCTGATCTTTTTTTCCAAGATCATAATTTTGGCTAAATGCAATAGAAGGAACTCTTCGAATTACACCCTCCATTGCAGCTGCAATGGTGCCTGAATATGTAACATCTTCAGCTACGTTAACTCCACTGTTAACACCTGATAATAATATATTTGGCCTTTTATCTCTAAGGACCTTATCAAGTGCAATAACCACACAGTCACTTGGCGATCCATTTACTGAATAAAATTTCTCACCATGTTTCTTTAAAGTCAAATCATTGATAAAAGTTAGTGCATGCGAGGCACCACTTTTTTCGAATTCAGGAGCAACTATCCAAACATCATCAGTATATGTTTTTGCTAAATCATAAAGAATTTTTATACCGTCAGCATCATAACCATCATCGTTGGTTATAAGAATCCTTGAGTCTTTTAAGTCAATTGGAAACATAATATTGATTAGAGGTTTTTTAAATTATTCATGTATGGCTGTAATACATCAGGAATTGAAATAGAGCCATCAGAATTTTGATAGTTTTCCATGATCGCTATCAAAGTTCTTCCAATAGCAAGTCCAGATCCATTTAACGTATGAATAAATTTAGTTGAATTATCATCCTTGTATCTAGAGTTCATTCTTCTCGATTGAAAATCACCACAGTTTGAACAGCTTGAAATTTCTCGGTATGCTTTTTGACCAGGCAGCCAAACTTCAATATCGTATGTTTTATTGGCAGAAAAACCCATATCTTGAGAAGCAAGCAACATAACTCGGTAGCTCAGCCCTAATCTTTTTAGGACTTCTTCTGCGCAAGATAGCATTCTTTCATGTTCATTTTTTGATGATTTATCATCTGTTAAACTGACTAACTCGACTTTATAAAACTGATGCTGTCTCATTATACCTCTAGTATCTCTTCCGGCCGCACCGGCCTCAGATCTAAAGCAAGGTGTATGCGACACAAATCTTAAGGGTAAATCTGCGCTATTTAAAATTGTGTCTCTTGTCATATTGGTTAATGGAACTTCCGCTGTAGGTATAAGATAGTAGTCATTAATGGTTTTAAATAAATCTTCTTCAAATTTTGGTAATTGACCAGTTCCATACAAGGCATCATTCTTAACCAAGATTGGAACATTTACTTCTTGATAGTCAAATTCAGTTGTATGTAAATCCAACATAAAATTTGCAATAGATCTTTCGAGGCGTGCGAGATTACCCTGCTGAATTACAAATCTTGCTCCAGAAATTTTTGCAGCAGTTTCAAAATCCATTAACCCAAGATTTTCCCCCAAATCAAAATGTTCTTTTGCTTCAAAACCTAAATCAATTTTTTCACCAATAACTTTAATTTCTTGATTGGCTTCTTCTCCGCCTATTGGAACCTCATCAGCAGCTAAATTTGGTATTATAGAAAGTTTATTTTTAAGTATTTCTGCTATATCTTTTTGCTTAACTTCCAATTCATGCATTGTAGCTTTTATAGAGCTTACTTCTTCTTTTAATTTATTAGCGTCTTCCACTTTTCCTGAAGATGCATATTCACCAATAAGTTTTGATTTAGAATTTCGCTCCTCTTGTAAAGCTTGAGCTTCAGCAATAGCCTTTCTATTATCTTCATCAATCGTAATCAATTCAGCTGAACATGGGGCGAAATTTCTTTTGGCTAAGCTAGAATCAAATTCTTTAGGGTTTTCTCTAATCTTTTTAATATCAAACATTATCAGTTCTTATATTAGTTATTCTTACGTTTTTCAATAAAGCTTACAGCAATAATAGACAATTCATAAAGAAGTAGAATTGGTATTCCAAGTCCAATTTGAGAAATCGGATCAGGTGGAGTTAATATGGCAGCAACAGCAAATACTCCCACAATAACATATTTACGATTTTTCCTTAAACTTTCAGAAGATACAAATCCTACCCTAGCCATTAATGTCAGTGCAACAGGCAATTGAAAGCAAAGCCCAAATGCTAAAATCAAGCGCATTATTAAACTCAAATATTCATTGACCTTGGCCTCTAGTTGAATCGGTAAGGCACCATTACCACCTATAGATTCAAATGATAAAAAGAATTTAATCGCTAATGGCATTATTAGATAATAAACAAGAGCAGAGCCTAAAATAAAAAGTATTGGAGTTGCCAGTAAATAAGGAACTACAACGCTCTTCTCGTTCTTATAAAGGCCAGGTGCAACAAAAATCCATAATTGAATTAATAGAAATGGTAGTGAAATAAATAAGGATGCAAACAATGCAACCTTAATATAAGTAAAAAAAGTTTCATGTAGCGCAGTAAATATTAAACGTCTACCTTCCTCTCCTTCAACGGCATCCGCATAAGGTTGTACTAAGAAATTATAAATACTATCGGCAAAAAAATAAAAGATTACAAAAAGAATCGTAATCATAATCATTGTTTTTATTAATCTTGATCGAAGCTCAACTAAGTGAACTAATAAGGGCTGTTTATTTTCACTTAACACATTCTTATCTAAACTCATTTACTGCCCTTATTGGAATCGTCGCTATCAACATTATCTTTGATAGCAGTGTTAATTGAGTTGGTTATTTCTTCAGTTAAGTTTATTGGTTTAGCTTTATTAACAGTCTTCTCAATATCATCAACTCCTGTCTCTTTAGCTAAGTCATTAATCATTGTTTTAAATTCTTGTGCTAATTTTTTTATTTTACCAAACGCCCTGCCCATACCTCTAATTAAAGAAGGTAGATCTTTTGGTGCAACAAATATGATTAGTAATATAGCAATGAATATATACTCGAAACCGCCTACACCAGGTAACATAGAAACTCCAAAAAATTAGATTTAGTCTTTTTGAGATGTATCGTCTGACTTATCAATTGAAGTTTGATTTTCGTCATCGTCAGACAATCCTTTTTTAAAGCTTTTTACACCCTTAGCAACATCCCCCATTAATTCAGAGATCTTACCTCTACCAAATAATACTACTAATAAAGCGACTACAATTATGATTTGCCAGAAACTAATACCCATTTGATCCTCATTAATTTAAAGATTAATTAAGATGTAAGATTATACGGCAATTACCTCAAAAGATAGGAGTAATTTAGTATTTTAAGCTATTTTAAATGAATTATTACGAGTAATAGGAATTAAATCCTTTGCAGGGCCTTCTTGAGCAACTAAACCATCATCAATAATCAAAACATGATCTGACATTGAAATTGCATCTTCAAAATCATGAGAAACAATAATCGCGGTAGTCCCATTGTCTTTAAAAATTTTTTTTGTTTCATCTCTTAATTCAGATTTCAAAGCATGATCTAAAGCGCCGAATGGCTCATCCATTAATAAAATTTTAGGATTAGGTGCCATAGCTCTAGCCATTGCAACTCTTTGTTGTTCGCCACTTGAAATTTCGTGAGGATAATTATTTGCATAACCTTCTACTTTAAAAAGCTTTAGTAGATTTAAGGCAGCTTTATATTTATCATCTCTTCGACCTTTTAATCCAAATTCAACATTTTTTATTATAGTTAAATGAGGGAATAAAGCCCTTTCTTGAACTACTAATCCTATATCTCTTTTTTCTGTTGGCACAAAATTTTTGCTATCAGAAACAACAGTGTCACTGATGTTTACTGTTCCACCTGATTGATTTTCTAAGCCAGCAATAATTCTTAATAAAGTTGTTTTGCCACATCCTGAAGGTCCTAAAATAGAAACTATTTCACCTCTTGATACATTCAAATTGATACCCTTAAGAACTTCCATATCAGTATTAAATGAATGTCTAAGATTTTTTATCTCAAGAATATTTTCGGTCATATAGGTCTATCAACGAATAACTATTTTTATAATAAACAAATATATACATTAAATGATAATGATTATCAATAGCTTTGATAATGATTATCATTATTTCTATAGCCTGGTCTAGATTTGACTATTAACCTAGATAAAATGATGATTGGTAATAGTCCTACTCCTACTATTGCAATTGATGGGGCTGCAGCATCAAACATTCTTTCTTCAGCTGCATAAATATAAGTTGATATTGCTAGAGTATCATAGTTGAAAGGTCTTAATATCAAGGATGCAGGCAATTCTTTTATAACTTCAGATACAACAAGTATCATGCTGGTTAAGAAGCTAGTTGTTAGTAATGGAAGATGTATTTGAGTTAGTAACTTCCACCCCGATGTATTTAGTGTCTTGGCTACATCATCTAATCTATTGTTGATTCTCAAAAAACCGGACTCGATTGTTGAATTTGCTAATGCAAAAGACTTAATTACAAATGCCAAAATTAATCCAACTAAACTTCCCGTGAGAACAAAGTCGAGGTATTCTCTAAACAGTAGGTTATCCATGAATACAAGTAATTGAGAAACGCCTAAAGCTAAAATCAAACCTGGCACAGCATAACCAACAGTTAAAAAAGAACTTAATATATTTAGAAGTTTATTTTTTTTATATCTAATTGAAAAATTAATTACAACAGCAAGTACTGCACATATTACTGCTGTTACAATAGCTAAGTAAAATGTATTCCAAGCAGTAGTAATAAATTTTTCATTAAAAAATTCTAGCTTATAATTTAGAGCCCAATAGGCAAGTTGGATATTTGGAAGTACAAATCCAATAAAAACTGGAATAGTACAAAACAACGATGCAAGAATATTTTTGCTGCCTTTTAGTTTTTCAGCAGCAATAGGGCTAAATACATTTGAACCAGATGAATATCTGTTTTTTCTTCTCGAGTATTTTTCTAAAATTAAAAATGTAATCACAACTATAAGTAAAAGAGCTGCTAATTGTTTCGCTGTATGAAAATCATATAATCCAAACCATGCACTAAAAATACCAGTGGTAAATGTGTTTACGGAAAAGTGTTCGACAGCTCCAAAGTCAGATATTGTTTCCATAAGCACCAACATAAGTCCTGCAATTATGGCTGGCCTAATTGATGGAATGCCTAATTTATAAAAAACTTGGAATTTACTAAATCCTAATGTCCTTCCTACTTCCAATATAGATCGAGACTGATTAATAAATGCCATTCGTGAAACTAAATATACATACGGATACAAAGTAAATGAAAAGACAATAGCGGCACCGTAGACATTTCTAAGTTTTGGAAAGAAAATAAATTCATGTGGTAATGAAAAAATGTCTCTAATTAAATTATTAGCAGTTCCATAACTATCAAATAATCCTGTAAATGTGTAAGCTAGTATGTATGGTGGAACTGCAAATGGTAAAAGCAAAGCCCACTCTAAAATATTTTTTCCTGTAAAATTATAAGTAGTAACTAGCCATGCGCTTCCAACGCCTATTATCAGCGTACCAATGCTAGTGCCAATAATAATGAATATTGTATTATATATATAATTCGAGAGGGTATAATTATATATATGTGTCCAATTATCTGAATAGTCTCCAAACAGACTGCTAATTATCCAAATAACAGGTACAACAAACAGTGCAAAAAGAATAGTCGGTAAAATGATCCAAGGATCTAAAAGATTTTTATAGGACATGGCTGCTTAGTTATAAATATAAAATTAGGATACAGTATATTAAATATAAACTAAACAGCCGTCTTAACGGTTATTCAACTAATCTAAAGACGGATACTAAAGACGGTATTAGTTGAATAACCAAGGCTTAATAACTTTTTGAGGGGGGAAATAAATCCCAAAGTTATTGTTACCAGCCTGCTCTCTCCATCAGCTTAACAGCATCAGGATTGAATTCTCCATAACTGCTCACAGGTGTCTGATCTTGCTTAAAATCAGTACCAAATTGTGCAATTAGCGGATGAGCATTCACTCCATCACGTAGTGGATACTCAAATGAATTATTCACAATATGATTTTGCGCCTCTTCAGAAAGAAGGAAGTCAATCAATTTAACCGCATTATGTGTATTTGGTCCTTTTAATAAGCCAATACCACTTACGTTAATGTGAGTTCCTCTTCCATTTTGACCTGGAAAGAAAGGTACTACTTTATTAGCAGCTGCTTGTTGCTCGGTACCTTTTTTACCAGATAGCATTAAAGCAATATAATAACTATTAGCTACCGCTATATCAGCTTCACCATTAGCTACAGCCATAATCTGAGCTCTGTCATTGCCCTCTGGTTTTCTGGCCATGTTAGCTACTAGTCCATTTGCCCATGCTTCTGTTGCATCCACACCATGATTAGCTACAAGTGAAGCTACAAGTGATTGATTGTACATGTTACTTGACTTTCTAATTACAACTCGACCATTCCATTCAGGTTTAGCCAGGTCTTCATACGTCAAACCATCTAGTTCGGCTGCAGTAACAGTTCTTGGATTGTAATACATAATACGTGCACGTTTTGCTAAAGCAACCCACTCATTGTTTGGACCACGTAAATTTTTTGGCACAACACTATCAACTGTGCTGCTAGTAATTTTTTGGAACAAACCTTCTTTTTGAGCTTTCCATAAATTTCCAGCATCTACTGTTACAAATAAATCAGCAGGAGAGCTATTGCCTTCAGTAATAATTTGTTGCATTAACGCTTTACCTTTTCCAGATATAACGTTTACTTTGATTCCAGTTTTAGCTGTAAATTTTGCATAAAGCTTTTCATCAGAGTCATAGTGTCTTCCACTATAAAGATTAACCTCATTAGCAAATGAGCTAGCTGAAAAAATAATAACAGCTAAACTAATTTGCAAAATTCTATTAAATAAGTTCATTTTTATTTCTTTCTTTTAATTAATTAACTTAATAGGAATATATATATAATTGATAATGATTATCAATATCAAAATGAAATTATTAAGTTATTGTTTATATTGATTAATTTGAAAGTAATTTAGAACTATTTTAAAGAATAATCTTTTTTTTGTAAGAATGATTATCAATATCAAAACTAAAATCGCACTATAGAGATCTTATAAATTTTAATAATTGATCTACTTCAGATAAAGATAGTTTCAAAATTTTATTTTTAGATTTTTCGCCTTCTCCTCCATGCCATAAAATAGCTTCTAAAATATTTTGAGCCCTTCCATCATGTAAAAAGTTTTCGTGTCCATTAACAGTTCTTGTTAATCCAATTCCCCATAGAGGTGGTGTTCTCCATTCATTTCCCATAGCATTATATTCATTCAGATTGTCCGCAAGATCTTTTCCCATATCATGCAATAAAAAGTCTGAATAAGGCCATATCAATTGTTCTGAGAGAGATGGATTTTTCTCATCAATAGAGGTTGTGTATTTTTGAACGTGACATGAGCCACAGCCTGATTCAAAAAATATTTTTTTACCTTTTAAAACTTCAGGATCATCAACGTTTCTTCTTCCTGGAGGAGATAAGTGTTTTTGATAAAATACCATTAAATCAATTTGTTCATTTGAAACTTCAACACCATCATATTCAGTTGAATTGCCAGTAACCATTGATTTACATGCAACTTGCACTTCAGAACAATTATTTGATCTTGAAGAATATGTATTTGATAGACCCATGTCATGATAGGTTGCATCTATAGTCTGCTGAAGGATTGATGGTTGCGCTGCTTTCCAGCCAAATCTACCTAAAATAATACTGTTTGATATTTCATCTTTAACAGTACTTGCTTTACCAGAAATACCGTCTTTATTTTTATCGTTGGGATCAGCATTGGCTAAAATATCGCTAACACTTATTCCCTCAATCAATCCAAGGCCAATAATTGGTTGAGCTATTCTAGCTGAAATTTGAATATCTGAGTGAAGTTCACCATAATTTAAATTAGAAATTGAAAATTTTGGTTTACTCAAATTTATGACTTTGCCATTATCAAATGCCACAGGATAATAGTCGTACTCAATGTCTATCTTTCCTTCTGGCAGAACTCCATCGATTGCAAAATCACTTAATTGAGACCCATAAATTGGATCTGGAATAGATTTTAATTGAAATGTTTCTAATTGATTTTTTTGCATGTCATTTTGAGGTGGTATTGCAAGTGCTATAACTAAAGACACTGCATCATCATTGGGCCAATTAGAACTTGGTAGATGACCTCTTCCGTCATTTATATGACATCCTTGACATGAATCGGCATTAAAAAATGGACCCAAACCGTCTCTAGCAAAATGTACATCAGAGGGTGGCAACCACACTCTTCTAAACATAGAATTACCTACAAAAAAATTAATTCTATTTTCTATTTTAAGATTTTTTAAAGGTAACGAATAAGCATTTTTATTTTCAACAAACACTGTTCCAGAACCACCAGTCAGTGCCTCTCTATCTTCTGCCTTATTGTAATGAGTTTCAGCAAATCCAATACTTGATAGTTCTATAGCAAGAAATACACTTATAAAAATTAAGAGCTTAAAACCTTTATTGGTCATCAATATTGCTAGCAATCATATCCTCAAGATTATCGTCTTCTGCTAGTGGGTCAATCTGACTTTCGTCAATTTCTTCTGGAGTTTTAATATCAAGATTGGAAGGAAGTCTACTTTCAAGTAGCCCAGCAGACTTAAGTTCTTCTAGACCTGGTAAATCTGTTATATTTTCAATTCCAAAATAAACTAAAAACTTTTCTGTAGTACCATAAATTATAGGACTCCCAGGAGTTTTTTTTCTACCTATGGGCTTAACCCATTCTAATTCAAGCAATACATCTAAGGTTCCAGGACTAAAATTAACTCCTCTTATGTCTTCAACTTCAGCACGGGTCACAGGTTGATGATAAGCAATGATTGCAAGTGTTTCAGTGGCTGCTTTTGATAATTTTCTTTGTACAACTTTTTCTTTTTGCATCATGCTAGCTAAATCAGGAGCAGTTTTAAAACTCCATTTATTAGCAGTCTTAACTAAATTTACACCACGACTATCATATTGTGCTTTTAATAAATTGATTAATTTTTCTAAGTTTGCTTTTTTAGGTAACCTAGCCTTAATGCTTTCGGCATCCAAAGGTTCGCTTGCTGCAAACAATAGAGCTTCTAAAATTCTAAGATTATCTCGATGTTCTGTTGGGAAATCCATTACATTGTCTTCATGTTTTTTTTCCATAGTGCTAATTAATTATCTTATCCTCTGAAATTTTATTTTTAAAAAATACTGGACCAAATGGAACAAGCTGTTGAACTTCTAGAACACCTTCACGTACCAACTCCATAGCTGCTGCAAGTGTTCCAGCTACGCCAGTTCTAGCTAAACTTCCTTCCGCAAACTCAGGTGGTAAAAATTTCTCTAATTTTGTCCATTCTGGAACTTCACCTATTAGCCTTTGTAATCTTACAAGAGCGTCTTCCATTGCATACACAGCAGGTCTTTCAATTGTCATTTTTAAATATGCAGTCTTATATCTTTGATCCGCATATGATTTTAATAAATCATAAAAAGACAAATAGTAATTCGGAGTTCTGATTAACCTTATGCCCTCTGGCATACCTCTAGCAAAAAAGTCTTGGCCAAGCTTAGGTAAATCCATCAATTTTTTTGAAACTAGTCTTATGGCTTCTAGTTTTTTTAGTTGTAGCTTTAGTCTGTCCGCCATTTCTTCTGCAGTTAACTCTTCTCCAGTTTCAGCTTTTGGCAATAATAAAATTGATTTTAAGTATGCTAGCCATGCAGCCATTACAAGATAGTCGGCAGCAAGCTCTAAATTACTACTTCTTACTTTTGTAATAAAAGTTGTATACTGCTCAACTAGCTCTAAAATAGAAATTTCCATTAGATCTACTTTTTGGTTACGTGCTAAAGCTAGTAAAACATCTAATGGACCTTCATAGCCCTTTAAATTTACAATTAAATCATCTGAAGATACATATTCATCTTCTTGATTGGGGTTGTAAGTAATTGAATTTTCTTCTATTTCTTCCATATAATCGACTCACTCATTATATATGAAAAATGTATTCAAAGAACTAAATTAACATTAGCTTAATTTACTTAGAATGTGCGTAAGTTCACTAGTAATTTCTCCAAGATTAAGAGATTTTTTTGTTCTAAGAACATCTAGTAAAGTTGGATCAATTGAAATTAAATTTAACATACTAATTTTATCTGCAATTTGACAAATTTCATCAAAATTACCATTACAGTGTAAAACAAGGTCACATCCTGCCTGAAGAGCTAAAAGTGAATTTGTCCCAACATCACCACTTAATGCTTTCATACTAACATCATCAGTCATAAGAGTTCCTTTAAATCCAATCTTGCTTCTTATAATTTCTGTAATCATAGTTTTAGACAAAGTTGCAACATTATTCTTATCAAATTTTTCATATATCGCATGAGCTGTCATTGCTAATGGAGCGTTATTTAATGCTTTAAATGGAACAAAATCATCATTTTCAAGTAAGCTCTTCTCATCAATTATTATTGGCAAATCAAGATGACTGTCTACAGTAGCTCTTCCATGTCCTGGAATATGTTTTATAACAGAGCCAATCCCATTTGAATTATTTTCATTTAATACAATTTTACCCATTTGACTTACAATGTCTTTATCACTTGAGTATGCGCGATCCCCAATTACACCACTCTCTTTTTGAGAAGGAATATCTAAAACTGGTACAGTATTGATATTAATACCCATATCTTTTAATGAACCTGCAATTAAATTTATATTTAACGTAAGAGCTCTTAATGCAAGCTCTTTGTCTTTAATAAAAATATCACCAAATAATTTTGCAGAAAGTGTCCTAGGAAACTCTGGATAATTTAAACGAGAAACCCGACCACCCTCTTGATCAATCAATATAGGCATATCTTTATGTGTTTTAGATTTAATTTTATCAATTAGAGTTAGTGTGTCTTTATGATTAATACAATTACGTTGAAATAAAATTACACCCCATGGTTTATAGTCTGATAAAAATTTTGTTTCATTATCATTTAATATCGTTCCTTCTAGTCCGATAATTAAAGGTAAATATTTACTCATCTAAAATATCCAAATCATATTGTGGTAAACCACCTTTATCCTCTGGAATAACACGATATTCTTTCAAATTACTGTCTATAATTATTATAGCATCTTCTTTAAAGATACTGCTTATGGGATTAAAATAGATAATGATAATAGTTATAAAAGAAATTAGCAGGCATAAGAAAATATAATATTTTTTTGCCATCAGTTCATTTCATGGGGTGCTGATACACCAAGTAAATCTAATCCAGACTTAATAGTACGTTGAGTTAATGTTAATAGGCCAATTCGAGCAAAGGTTAAATTTTCATTATTTGGTATTATAAATTTTAAGTTAGAATTAATTTTTCCTTGGCTCCATAATGTATGAAAAACTGATGAGAGTTCGTATAGATAATAAGCAATACGATGAGGCTCTTGAAGGTTGGTTGCTGACTCTATTACTTTGTTCCAGTCTGCTATTTTTTTAATTAAATCAAGCTCGTACTTATTTTCAATTAACGCAAAGTCAATATTGTTAAACTCGGATGGTACATGTTTGAAATTATTTTCATTAAGCTTATTGATTACTGAAGAAATTCTCGCGTGAGCATATTGAACATAAAAAACAGGGTTATCTTTTGACTGTTCGGTAACTTTTGTAAAATCAAATTCAAGAGGTGCTTCATTCTTACGGTAAAGCATCATAAATCTAATTGAATCAGAGCCAACTTCATCAATTACTTCTCTTAAGGTAATAAATTCTCCTGATCTTTTTGACATTTTGACTTGCTTGCCATCACGCGTAAGTTTTACCATTTGACATAATTTAGCGGTAAATAATGCCTTGTTATCACTTAATGCTGCTACTGCTGCAGTCATTCTTTTTACATAACCACCGTGATCCGCACCAAGTATGTCTATAAGATGCGTACTTCCACGTTTATATTTGTCAAAATGATAAGCAATATCATTAGCAAAATATGTCCATTCTTTGTTTGATTTTTGAAGCGGTCTATCTACCTCATCCCCATAATTAGTTGATTTAAATAACATCTGAGGACGTGGTTCCCAATCGTCTGGCTTCTTACCTTTAGGTGGATCTAGCACTCCTTCATAAATAAGATTTGATTTTTCAAGGGCTTTTATTGCTTTATCTATTTTTCCTTCATTAACTAAATCTTGCTCAGAAATAAAAATATCTTGATTAATAGAAAGTGCTGCAAGGTCTTCTTTGATCAAATTGATCATAAAGTTAACTGTATAAGGCTTAATTAATGAAAATCTTTCTTCATCATTCATTTCTAGCAATTTTGTATTGTGAGTTGAAACAAAATATTGTGCCACAGGCATTAAATAATCCCCAGGATAAAAATCATCTGGATATTCAGAAAATTTTTCTCCAAGCAATTCTTGATATCTAATAAATACAGAGTTTGTTAGATTTTTAATTTGTGAGCCTGCATCATTAATATAATATTCTTTAGTAACTTTATGACCTGTCTTTTGCAAAAGATTAGAAAGTACATCGCCAAATACTGCTCCTCTACAATGTCCAACATGTAATGGTCCCGTTGGATTAGCAGACACATATTCAACATTTACGGAGCGTCCATTGCCAATATTACAATCAATCAAGTCATCTAATTTAAGTGAACTCTTCAAGAAACTTTGCCACATCGAATTATCAAGCCATAAATTTATAAAACCTGGTTTTGCAACTTCTACTTTTATGAATTCAGAGCATTTTTTTAATTCTAACGTAATCTTATTAGCAATATCCAGGGGGCTTTCTTTAGCTAATTTTTGAATTATCAAGGATATATTGGTACTTATTTCTCCATTTTTTTCTTCATTAGGTTTTTCGACACTAAAGTTAATTTCATTTAATGTCTTGTGATCCAAGTTAAGAGAAACAGAGGCACTTTTGGTAATAATTTCTTTTATATGTGAATAAATTTGAGACATTTAATTATGAGTATTTATTATACATTGATTGAGCAAAGTTATCAGTCATTCCTGCAATAAAATCGCACACAACCCTATGATGATTAGGATTATTAATATCAGACTTTAATCCCTCTATGTTACTAATTTTTTGATCAGATTTTAACATTTCAAATAAAAATAAAACTACCTTATTCGCATTACCTGACATTATATTAACCTTGCTGTGTTGATACATTTTCTCTTTTAAAAAAACTCTTATAGTCTCAACTTTATGTGCCATATTATCTGAAAATACTACAATTTGCTTACTTGCTTCACGAACATCAGTGTGTTTATCAATTTTGAATAAGGCAATATTTTGAATAATGGAATTAATTACATCATCTACCATTAAAGAAGTACTTCTTCTTGTAATTTCATTGTTAATACGTGGAACTTCAAATTGATCAAAATTATTTGGTAAGGTAGATATTATTTCACCAACCAATGGAAGTTCTCGCAAGTCATCATAATTAAAAAATCCTGCTCTTAAACCATCATCTATATCATGATTATTGTATGCAATATCATCGGCAATTGCAGCAATTTGAGCTTCTAATGAAGAATAATTTTTTAATTTAAGATCAAATTCATCATTTAACGATTTAATAGCTGAAGGAATTAATTCTATTAATGGGCCATTGTGCTTAACTAAACCCTCTAAAGACTCCCAGGTTAAATTTAATCCATCAAAATCAAAATATTTTTTTTCTAATTGATGAACTATTCTTATAGCTTGGTCATTATGATTAAATCCTTGATGACTTTTCATTGCAATTTGCAAGGCGTCTTCTCCAGCGTGTCCAAAAGGTGGGTGACCAATATCGTGGGCTAAAGCTAAAGTTTCAGTTAGGTCTTCATTTAAACTAAATATTTTAGCTATAGATCTAGCAATTTGTGAAACTTCGAGTGAGTGCGTTAATCTTGTTCTGTAGTGATCGCCTTCATGTGATACAAAGACTTGAGTCTTATGTTTTAGTCTTCTAAAGGCAGTAGAATGAATTATTCTGTCACGATCTCGTTGAAATTCAGATCTAGTATTACTAGTTTTTTCGGATATAAGGCGGCCTATAGAATTTTCTACTTTAACGGCTAAGTGATTAAGATTATTGCTGTTTTTCATAAGACTTGAATAATTATCAAATAATGCATAATTATACACTATATAACAATTGTGTTATAGATGGATTATTATGGATCAAACAGCAGTATCAATTACAAAAAGCGCAGCAGAAAAAATCAAAGATTTACTGACTGAAGAAGGATCAAATATGAAAATGCGTCTGTCTATTTCTGGAGGTGGATGCTCTGGTTTTCAGTATGGATTTGATTTCGATTCTAACTATGGCGACGATGATATTATTTTTAACGAAAATGGAGCGGAGCTTGTAATTGATAAAGTGTCAATTATGTATTTAAATGGTTCTGTAGTTGATTTTGAAGACAAGCTTATAGAATCTTCTTTTAAAGTAAATAATCCTAATGCCGCATCCTCTTGTGGATGTGGTACATCTTTTGCCCCTAAGCAGTGATTAAAATTGTAAGCTGGAATGTTAATTCTATAAGAGTTCGTCTTCCTCATTTGTTAGAATTAATTGACTCCGTAAATCCCGATGTAATTCTTCTTCAAGAAACTAAAACTGAAAATACAACCTTCCCAAGAGAAGAGATTGAAAATAAAGGCTATCAAATAATTATCCACGGTCAAAAATCTTACAATGGTGTAGCAATATTATCTAAGTTGCCTTTAGAGCTAGTTATAGATCACTTACCTGGAAATAAAGATGATGTTCAAGCAAGATACCTAGAAGCAAAAATTTTAATTGAAAAACCAATTACTGTTAGCACTATATATCTTCCCAATGGAAACCCAGTTGATACAGATAAGTTTCCTTACAAGCTAGATTGGATGGATAGATTGCATGCTCATATAAAGAAAAAAATTGATAGCTGTGAAACATTTTTACTTGGTGGCGACTATAATATTATACCAACAGCTGATGATGCTGTTGATATATCTAAATGGCATAAAGATGCCTTACATCACCCTGAATCATTAAAAAGATTTAGAAATTTAATGAATCTTGGTTTAACTGATGCATTAAAAACTTTTAATTCAAAGCCATTTGAATTTACTTATTGGGATTACTCAAGAGGCTCATGGGAAAAGGATAACGGCTTACGAATTGATCATTTGTTAGCCTCACCTTTTGCAGCTGATCGATTGGTTGACTGTCAGATTGAAAAAAGATTTAGATCTTTAGAAAGACCCTCTGACCACGTACCAATTTGGTGTGGAATAAATTAATTTAAAAGGATACCTGGATTGGTGTATTCATAACCAAGATCACTAGCTACTTCTTTTTGAGTACATTTACCATTAATGACATTTAATCCATTCATAAAGTGCTGATCTTCATTAAGGGCCTTTTTGTATCCCTTGTTAGCTAAATCACAAATAAAAGGAAGTGTTGCATTATTTAGAGCAATTGTAGAAGTTCTGGGAACGCAGCCTGGCATGTTAGTTACACAGTAATGAACAATATCTTTATATATATAAGTTGGTTCGGAGTGAGTGGTAGGTTTACTGGTTTCTATGCATCCACCTTGATCGATAGCAACATCAACTATTGCAGAGCCTTTTCGCATCTTAGAAACAAGTTTTTCAGATACCAGCATTGGTGCGGCTGAACCTGGAACAAGCACACCACCAATTAAAAGATCACAATTAGTAACATATTTTTCAACTTCGGCTTCTGATGAAATAACTGTATTTACCTTATCTCCAAAATACTTACTTAACTCAGCAAGTCTTTGTTCTGATTTATCAATTAAATTTACATTAGCTCCCATACCAACAGCAATTAAAGCGGCATTAAACCCAACAACACCACACCCAATAATAACTACATCAGCGGGAGGAGCTCCAGCTGCTCCAGCCATAAGTACACCG
>TARA_B110001452_G_scaffold267240_1_pt1 | contig 26600 bp, 17 predicted proteins | sample TARA_B110001452 | Tara Oceans TARA_B110001452 (sample SAMEA4396971) | marine metagenome | biome: Polar Biome; feature: [DCM] deep chlorophyll maximum layer (ENVO:01000326); material: water (ENVO:00002006), including particulate matter (ENVO:01000060) such as... | depth 25 m
AGGTTTAAATGGTTGTGATAGCTCAGTTACTTTAGATCTTACTATAAATAATTCTTCATTTATAATAGATACTTTATTTGGTTGTGATAGTTTAACTTGGATTGATGGAATTACTTATACATCAAGTAATAATACAGCAACTTATGCCTTAAGTACTTCAAACAATTGTGACAGTATAATAATACTAAATCTTAATATCTTAGAAAGCACAAGCACACAGATTTCAGATACTTCAAATTTAGGAGTTAGTTATGATTTCAATGGTACAATACTTGATTCTAACGGAATATATGTTCAAATTCTTACCAATTCCGTGGGTTGTGACAGTATAATCACCTTAGACTTAACCTTTATATCTGGAATTGAAAGTCAATTAGAAAATAAAATTCATATCTACCCTAACCCAGGAAAAGATGAATTAACAATTAGTTCAGATGTGGTTATTGGCAAACTATTTTTAAGGAATTTACAAGGTAAAATTGTAAAGAATACATTAGTTAACAAAAACAAAATAAAATTAGATATTTCAGATTTAAATAGTGGTATATATATTCTAGAATTTAATAACGGAAGTATAATTTGGAACAAAAAAATTATAATTACTAATTAATAAATAATTTATGAAAAATTTAATAATAATATTAATAACAATGATAGGTTTAAACTATTCATTATCAGGTCAACAGATACTTTTTTTTGACAACTTTGAAAGTTATAATAATGGAGACACAGTGGTAAATTTCAGCAGCTTTCAAGGCTGGGGAGGAAATGGTACTGGAGTTGCTATAAATGATCCTGGAAACGGTGCTGGTAGTTCGGACCAATATTTTTTAAGTACAGATGGTTATATGGCGTTACAAGTTACTGATTCTGTTGTTCCAGGTGAAACTTATAGATTTAGTATGAATGGCGCACTTACAGCGTGGAATCAGAACGGAATAAATTTTCAAATTATACAATTAAATGGACTGGGAAATACTGATGATGTAATTCATGTTGATTTCACATTGGGTAGTGTTGGCAGTGGTCAACAAAACGTATTTAAATTAATTGATACTTCTTATACAACTTCACAATCTGATACTGGTAACTTTGCTTTTAGATTCACTAAAACCTGGGGACCTTCATATAAGATAGATAATTTTAAAATTGAGTGTACTTCTTGTCCTACACCAATAAATCCTTATAATGTGACACTAAAAGTTAACACAACTAATATTACTGTTGGATCAAACGGCATGTTTGCTGGAGGAGGTTTTTTAGGTGGATCTGATGCATTACAGCTTACTGATTCTGATGGAGATGGTACTTGGGAAGGAGTTGCAACAGTAATTCCTGGTACTGGACCAAATTATTATGCTTTTTTCAACAGCCCAAGTGGAGATAGCGATTGGGGAACTAAAGAAGATTTGAGCAATCAACAATGTGGAGTTTCATCTAATTTTAATGACAGAGTTCTTCCAATAATTACGTCTGACACTACAATACAACATTGCTTTGGAAGTTGTGAATCTGACGGTAGCTGTCCCCTTCTTTTAGTAGAAGAGACAAATAATATTGATTTTACTATATATCCCAATCCTTCAAACAACAATGCTGTTATTAATTGTATCAAAACTATCCATAGATTAGAACTAACTGATATTTCAGGAAAGGTTTTATTTAAAGAATTTAATATTGGTAAACAATATACTATTGATTTAACCAAATATCTTTCAAACATTTACTTTTTAAGAGCATTTACAGACAAGGGAATTGTTACTAAAAAATTAGTAGTTTATTAAAAATTTAATTGAATATGTATAATCACATTGTTTTTTGGAAATTCAAGGGAAACAAGGAAGAAAAAGAAAATTTATCCAAAATAGTAAAAACTAAACTTGATTCACTACCCGCTATTATACCTGAAATACTTAAATATGAAACTGCCATTAATATTGGTAATTATGGTGCTTCATTTTATGATATCTCACTAATATCAAGTTTTAAAAGTGAAGCTGATTTTTGGAAATATACCAAATATCAAATTCATGATGAAGTAGTAGATTTTATTAAATCTGTTCAAGATTCTGAGCATATTGTAGATTATATAAAATAATTAATAAGTTGAAGAGATCTTATGGAAACTAAAATAACAAAAATAGAAACCTACATCGTAAGAGATAAACTTTCACAAAGTTTTTATTTTTCTCAATGGAGATACTCTGAAAGATGTATTTGTTTAGTTAAAATAACGGATAATAATGGTAATTATGGATGGGGTGAAGGATATGGACCTGCATCAGTTTTAGAAGCTGGAATTAAATTACTAAAACCTTTATTAATTGGTGAAAATCCCTTGAATAATGAAGTTATTTGGAGTAAAATGTACCGAAAAACTCTTGATTATGCTAGAAAAGGAGTTTTAGTTGCTTCAATTAGTGCTATTGATATTGCAATAATGGATTTAAAAGGTAAGACTCTTGGACTACCTGTATCCAGTTTAATTGGAGGCGCTCAAAGAAAAAAAGTAGAACCTTATGCAACTGGTATGTATTTTTCAGATTTGAAAAACCCATCTAAAAACTATCAGAAAGAGGCTGAAAAATATATTAATATGGGTTTTAAAGCCATAAAAATGAAAGTTGGATTGGGAGTTAAGCAAGATTTTCATAATGTAAAGCTCATGAGAGAAATTATTGGTAATGATATTATGCTTATGATTGATTCTAACCATGCATACAATTATAATGAAGCACTTTCTCTTGCGAAAAAAGTTGAGCAATTTGATATTTCATGGTTTGAGGAACCTCTTTCTCCAGAATATTATGAACAATACGCAGAACTAAGAAAAAATACAATAATTCCGATTGCAGGTGGAGAATGCGAATATCTTCGATTTGGATTTTTACAATTATTGAAAAGTAAATCTTTAGATATTCTTCAACCAGATATTTGCTCGTGCGGAGGGATAACAGAAGCCAAAAGAATTGCTGCACTTGCAACTAGTTATGGAATTCCTATTGTTCCTCATACTTGGGGGTCTGGAATTGGCATCCATGTTGCATTACAGTTTATAGCTAATTTAGAATCCATACCCGGTAGATTAATTGAAGCCCCTTTTCTTCTCGAATACGATCAAACAGAAAATAGAATAAGAGATTATTTGACAATCCCAAAAATAGAAATTAAGAACGGAGAAATTCAAATTCCAACCAATCCTGGGCTGGGAGTTGATGTTGATGAACGATTTCTGTATGATTTTTCAGAGTCGGATGAAATAGATATAAAAAAAGTATTAGGATAGTTAAATAGTAAATATGAATTTTGGATATAAAAAGCTTTACATCGATGGTGGACTTTATGACGCTGAAGATGGCTCTAGACAAAAAGTAATATGCCCAGCTAATGGGGATGAAGTTGCTGAGGTTGCAGAAGCAGGTGAAAAAGATACCATAAAAGCTCTTAAAAGTGCTCAACAAGGGTTCAAATATTGGTCCAAACTCTCACTTAAAGAAAGGACTATATGGATGGAAAAATTGCGAAAAGCAATTTTAGAAAAAGAACGTGAACTTCGACTTGCAATGATCTATGAAATGGGAAAAACTTACGAAGGATCTTACGAAGACATAGAAGCACTTTCTAATGCTCTTGAATGGTATCCAAACGCAATGAAAAATTATCGAGATGAACAAATTTTAGATTATGAAGGGACACATTCTCATAAAATGATTCACAAACCTGCTGGTGTAGTAGTAGCCTACTTGGCTTGGAACTTTCCATTGTTAAATGTGGCTTTTAAACTAGGGCCTGCTTTAGCTTCTGGGTGCTCTATAATTATTAAACCGTCTGAAATGTCTCCCCTTTCAGCATATATTTTAGGTGAAATACTATATGATATTAATTTTCCTAAAGGAGTAGTTAATATTTTATGTGGGCCTACAGAACTTGTTGCTCAGGTTTTGACAAGAAGTACTATTCCTTCTGTACTTACAATGATAGGTTCAACTGCTACAGGAATGAAGATTATTTCTGAAAGCACTACTTCAATAAAAAAACTTGGGATGGAGCTAGGTGGTAACGCACCCTTTATTATTTTCGAAGATGCTGATTTGAAGAAAGCACTAGATATTGCTATTGGATTAAAATTTGGCAATTGTGGACAAATATGTGTAGCTGCCAATAGGTTTTTTGTACATGAAAAAATTTACGATGACTTTATTAAGTCTTATGTAAAACGTGCATCCGAAATAAAACTAGGTTTTGGTGAAAAATACCAAGCTGATATGGGTCCTCTTGTACGTAGCGAAGACGTTAATAGAATGGAAATGCTTATAGAAGACGCGATTTCAAAAGGTGCTAAATTAGAGTATGGAGGAAAAGTTCCTAAAGGTAAGGAAAGTAAAGGAAATTGGTTTGAACCCACTGTATTAACAGGCCTAACAACAGAAATGGATTTATTTAAAAAAGAGACTTTTGGACCAGTTGCACCCTTTATGAAGTTCAGTTCTGAAGATGAAGTTTTAGAACTTGCAAACCAAACAGAATATGGATTAGCATCTTATATCTTTACCAACAACCATGAACGTATTGAACGATTTTCAGACGAGCTTGACTTTGGGGAGGTTCAAATAAATGGTGTGAAATATGCAATTTATCTTCCTCATGGAGGAATAAAAAATAGCGGAATTGGACATGATTGCTCTCATTTGGCCCTTGAAGATTATTTAATTAAAAAAAGAGTTTCTAACGCTCTATAACAACAATTTCAATATGGATAATATATTTCCTTTTTTACTAATTATAATTGCAAGTTTATTTCAAGGCTCATTTGGACTTGGAATGAAGTATATGAACCCGCTTAAATGGGAATCTTGGTGGGTAGTTCATGTTTTTATAGCTATGGTTCTTTTTCCAATTGTATGGACATTTATTGCTGTTCCCGAATCTTTTGAAATAATTGACCAAGCTTTTAACAATAGTAATTCAGATGTTGTAAGGGCTGTGAATTTAGCGATGTTCTTTGGGTTTGCTTGGGGAATTGGAGGTATTTTGTTTGGAGTTAGTGTTCCTTATATAGGTCTATCTCTAACTATGGGTATTGTAATGGGACTTGCTGGAACTTTAGGAGCATTAGTTCCGCTAATGCAAATTGAAAATGCTATTAATACACCACAATTTCCTTACGTGATAGGTGGATTGTGTATTTCATTAATAGGGATCGCTTTTACTGCTAAAGCAGGAATAGATAGAGATAAAATTACCAATAAAGACAGTAAAAATGGTTCCATAATAATTAAAGGAATATTTATAGCTGTTGCATGTGGAGCACTCTCCTCTCTTCTTGCAGTTGGTCATACAGGAGTAAATGACGATATAGCTACAATAGCATCTCAATATAATGTAAAAGAAAGAAATGCAAGTTTGGTTGCATGGCTAATTGTATTTATTGGAGCATTTGCTATGAATATTTTATATGCTGGTTTTTTGTTATTGAAAAATAAAAGCTTTAACTCATTTTTAGTAACAAACTCTAAAAGAGCATACGGTTGGGCTATTTTATCTGGATTTTGTTGGTTTGCTGCACTTGGTGTATATGGACAAGGAGCTGCATTAATGGGTAGTTTAGGGAATATTATTGGTTGGCCAATGTTGTTAGGATTATCTTTAATTATTAGCAATTTTTGGGCTTATAAAGCTGGAGAATGGAAAAATGCCAGTGGACCATTCAAGACTCTTTTAATTGGATTATTTATTCTAGTTCTAGCAAGTCTAGTTCTAGGATACTCAAATACAGTCTCTTAAATCTGTATCTTATAATTATATTATTTTAAATACTTATGGTAGTTTAACCTAAAATTACTTGCAGATAATCCCTTAATTATTTTAAAAATCCTATTAAAAGTTGACACTGAATTAAACCCTGTTGAATAACAGATTTGAGATATTTTTTGATCTGTATTAATAAGAAGTTGACAGGCCTTATTTATTCTAAATTCTCTAATAAAATTAAAAGCTGTGTTTCCTGTATTTTCCTTAAAATATCGACAAAAAGAATTAGTTGTCATATGAGTTAGAGCTGCTAAGTCTTCTAGCCTGATATCTTCATTGTAATTTTGAGTAATATAATCAATAACAACCTGAGTACGTTCTTTATCCTTGCTTGCTATACCAATATTGAATGATTCACTTGCTAAATAATCAAAATCTTCCTGTTTAGAAAGAATACCAAGTACTTCTATTAAGTTAATTAACTTATTTACACCATGGCTTTTTGAGAGTTGAATTAACTTTCTTTTTACATTTTCAACTGTTTCAGAATTAAATAAAATACCTCTAGCTGAACGTTTTAGCAATTGATTAACTGTTGTTAGTTCTGGAATTTTAAATAATGATATATCGCTTAAACCATAAAGAAACTTAATTACTATATAATCAACCTCCTTAGTTTCATCTTCTTCATTACGAAATAAGTGAGGTAAATTACTTCCCATAAGAACGAGTTGATTGTCCCCAAATTGAGACATATTATCTCCAACAACCCTAACTCCATTACCCTTTATTATAAATAGCAATTCAAACTCAATATGATAATGCCAATTATTTCCAAAATAGGGTGTTTTTCGGCGCTCTGCTAAAAATGAATCTGTAGGCGATAATAATTTAATATTGTTGTAAGCTAGTTTCAAATTTTATAAATTTTTAATCAATATAACTATCTGTTCTTTTTTGGAGTCTAATTCTCATTTCCTTAACTATTTCTTTATAATTTTTGTCTTCTGCTAGATTTTCCCATTCATTACTATCTTTTTGATGATCATAAAGTTCCTCGCTGCCATCGAAATATTTAATATATCTATAACGCTCTGTACGTATTGCCAGATGTTGCTTCTCAGGAAGTTTTGACTTCCAACTTGCCACTACAGTCAAAGCTTCTTCAGGTCCATCCCAAGTTTCAAGCTCAGGCTTTTCAACAAAAGGTTTCAAACTAAATCCATTTGGGTTTTTACCTTTTTCACTTTTTAAAGTATTTCCTTTCAATGAGCAATAGTCAGATATGGTTGGGAAAATATCAATTAAACTAACAGGATGGGCTACTGTTTTTCCAGCATTATTATCATTATTGGGCTGTCTAATAATTAATGGAACTCGTGTTGTTTCTTCCCATAAATTATATTTCCATAAGTGGTCTTTTTGACCTAATAAATATCCATGATCACTGAATAAAATTACAATAGTATTTTTAGCATAATTACTTTTATCCAGAGCATCTAATACCCTACCGACCATCTCATCTGCAAAATTTATACTTGCCAAATATGCTTGAGTGAAAATTTTTAATCCTTTTTCTTCCGAACCATAACCTTGGCTCAAAAGCCTCCATGCTTTATGTCCTCTTGTCTCTTTTAAATTTTCACGGAACTTAGTATCTATCAAATCATCCTTCAATTTTTCAGTAATTTTAATTTTATTTAAAGGGAATTTATCATAGTATTTCTTGGGAACCACTAAAGGAGTATGTGGCCTTATAAAACCTGTAGCTATTAAAAAAGGTTGGTTATTGTTTTGGTTTTGTTTTATCCAATCTATCTTTTTCTCAAACCATTCTGCACTCATTTCATCAGTCAATAAATCTCTTTCCGACTCGCTCACATAATTAAAATGTCGATTAGTTTGCCAATTAGAAAACCTCCAACCTTCATACCCAGGTCCAGAACTTGAGGAGTCGATTTTAGGAACATCAGAAAGGGGAACAAATGTTGCGTCTAATGGTCCTAATTCCTTAGCCATTTCAGCTGGGTTGGAAGGATGACCTATTGCCTTCTTTCCATTATAAGCAACAGGACCGTAATCTGCTGGAACTCCTTTGTCATCCCAAACATTTTTAGGATTAGAATGAAAAACTTTTCCACTTTGAAAAACCATGTATCCATTTTCTCTCATATATTCTGGAATGGACTTAGAATTAATAAATGTTTCTTGCTTAAGCGCATTTCCAAAACCCCAAATTCCTGAACTAAGTGGGTGAACACCTGTCATGAAACTTGCTCTGGATGGGCTACATACTGGAACATTTGAATGAGCATTATTGAAAAGTACAGATTGGGAGGCTAATTTATCAATATTTGGGGTCAGGGTTTGTGGATGTCCTTTCATTACTCCAATAAAATCATTAAGATCATCTAAAACAATCATGACAACATTGGGTTTTTCTTGAGGAAAAAAGTTAATTGAATTACACAAAATAATAAAAGTAAAAAGAGTCTTAAATAATTTCATAGTAGGTTATTTTTTAGTTCTGTAAGAATATATGTTATAATTAATTTTTCTCATATGTTTTATTAATTTATAGTAGGGTGTATCAGTTTCAGATAGAACTCCACAATTTGCATTTTCACCTTCATATCCCCTTCCAGCAGTACTTGAATTAGCCCACATAAACCAATGAGCACCAATACAATTTGTAGTATTCAAAGCACTTTCTATAAAGTTCTTATATTTTTCTCCTCTGTTTCTCTGGCTAGATGCATGCCCAAGACCTGGATAAAACTTCCCAACATCTAAAGCTCCAAAATTAAATTCTGATATTATAAAAGGCTTATCTATTTCCTCTTTTCCAGGAAAATTAAAATCATTTAATTCATTTACGTATTGGTTGAAAGAAAGTACATCTACATATTTAGATGCGATTACAATATTATATTGATTTCTATGTTTTTTTCTTCCTCCTGCATGCCATCTACATCCTAAATAAAGTTTTTCTGGACTGTGGTAGTTTATTGCTTCTTTAATTGTTTTAAAATATTTTTCGCAAAATTGAATGTAAAATTTAACATTAAAATCTTTTAAATTAGAAAGAAACTTATCCCCTTCAAAATCTTCAAATTCTTTCCAAGAAATAAAATTTGAACCACATTTCTTGTTCAATAAGTCAATCTTAAAAAATTCTTTTTTAAGTTCTTCAATATATTTTGATTTGGTAGAAGTGCTTTTTTTAAACTTAAACATTTCTAAAACAAAATTATTTGGATCATACCAAGTAAGTTCGTTATCAACAAAAAAACCTATAAAAAAAGAATCATTTTTAGCACTGGCTGAAACTCGTTTAATATTATTATTTACAGTGTTTTTCCAATTTTCATTAAAAACATCAGGAAGTTTACTATTTACCTTATACTTTAAAGTGCCAAAAGAGAGTGTATAGGGTAATTTTTGGTCATTATTAGCTTGAATAATATCATTATTACTCCATCCGCCCATAGAGTTCATTCCCCAGCTTTTCATTCTTTTTAAAGATCGATTTAAATATAAATCTGAAGAGCCATACTTGATTGATAAAATTAAATTTCCAAAATTGAATTTATTACCATTATAAAAATTGCTATTCTCTCTATTTGGTAAGTCTTCAAAAAAATGTTTTCTACCATTAATTGGTGTGGCAACATTAAATTTTCCAGCTGAATTAACTCCAGTGGACCAAAACAAATAACCCTCAGGGTCAATAAACCACCATTTACCATCAATTTTCTCTACTCTAAAATGCCCAGTGCCCTTAAATTTTGAACCTTGTTTATATCCTCCAAACTTGTTCCATTCTTTTGAAATTGGATTCAATTTTAAATCTTCATCTTCAATTTGAATTTGAAATTTTAGTTGCTTATCATTTTTTATTTTTTGAGGCCAGTCTCCATGCTTATATTGTCCATATTTATCGATGAATGGAAAAAAACTTTCTTTGTCTCTTAAATATAAAGGAGCAATGGAAGGTTTGTGAGCTCTTATTTTTTTTAAAATGAAAGATTGTTCAACTTGTGAGGGAGGAAATTCTATTTCAATTTGCTCCACAAATCTCATGTCAAATGATCTTACAAATGAAATTCCATCTGGGAACCCGCGCATATTAGGAAAATCTAAATTGAGATTATTGTAAAACGATTTCTTAGTTCCATAGTCAGGTAGTAATAAATTATTAAATTCCAACGTTTCTAAAGGATTGACCCAACAAATTCCTTCAATTGGGGTAACCCACTTACGACTTTTCATTTTCCCTTTTACGATTGGATCAATTCTTGAAACTTGTTTCGAATTATTGGTAATTGTGAAGCCTAAATAAGACCAACAACTTAAATCCCAATTTCCAGAAAAAATAATTTTACCACTTTCGCCTTCTTCAATTTCAATATTAATGCCCAGGTCCGATTGATACGCTTTTATATTACCACTCGCAATAAACTTAGCCTTAGCCTCGTTATTAAAGTCATATAATATCTGACCTTCTGTGTTATTTTTATAATCACAATCTTGCGCATTAACATATTGCATGCAAATAAATACTAATAGAATAAAAAGTTTCATTTTCTCCATTCTAATAAGTTTGAGTTAATATGTTTTGTTGCATCAACTAATTTTTTATAAGGTTGATCGGTTATGGATACAAAACCAATTCTAAAATTCTCTCCATCAAATCTACCAGTAGCAGGCTGATCAGTCCATTGAAACCAATGCGCTCCTATTATAGCGGGATTTGTTGAAGCTTCGTAAACAAATTGCTTATATAACTCCGCTTGTTGTTCTAAGTTATATGCAACTCTTAAACCTGTTCCCCAAACTCCATGAGTTCCAGTTCCAAAATGGAATTCACCAATTATAACGGGTTTATTTAAATTTTTAAAAAAATCAAAATCAGTAAGTGAGTATTTGTAAACATTGTAACTTAATACATCACAATATTTTGAGGCTATTTTTCGGACAATTTTATTTCCATGAGTCTTTTCATATAAACGACAACCTAAGTATAAATGGTTAGGAAAAACTTTTCTAAACTCTCTATCTACGGTCTTAAAATAGTAGTCTACATAAAATTCAAAAAAATCTTTCAGATCAGAGTGAACTTTTTGATTTTTAATATCTATTTGATCGTTAATATCTTTAAAATTTTCATAATTGGAAGACCATACTTGATTCATTTCTTTAATTGAATTGTATTTGTTTTGAAAAAAACTTTCTAATTCTGATCTAGCTGGAGAATTTGATAGTTTAAGTAGTTCAAAAGGTATTTCAAGATTTTTTCCCCAGTGAATTTCATTATGAACGAATACACCTATTAACCATGGATCGTTATTGAGATGTTTAAAATTGTTTAAATTATTATTCAAATCGATAATGAACTGTGGATTAAAAGGATCAATAGTATTTTCTATTTTTCCAATATTATGCTTCTTAGTAGAAGCAACTAAGGTAAAAGGAATATCAGACTTATTTTGAACTATAGACCAAGCACCAAAAGTATTAATTCCCCAATTTTTATATCTACCAATAGTTACATCGTGATGAACTTCTTCCCAATTCTTACCATATTTACGAATCAGGTTTAAATTGTAATAATTAATTCCTATTTTATTAGATATTTTATTGTTATTGGAGATTGAGAAAATATTAATTTCATCTGAAATATCTGAAAAAAGGAATTCCTTATTTAATATTTTTGTTTGGTTTCCTTTTCCTGCTCCAGTGACTCCAATTGACCAAAAAGGATATCCATCGGGGTCAATTAACCACCATTTATCATCAATTTTTTGTGTTCTAAAAAATCCAGATGCATTAAACTTACCAACTTTGTTAAATCCTCCATAAATTGAATGATCAGTACTAAATTTTGCACTTTTATATAATTGCTGATCAATTTCTCCTTGTTTTTTTAGTTGGTCAATATTTTCAGTCTTTCCTTCCCAATGTGCACTTGAGTATTGACCCAATTCATCTAATATTGGAATGGATTGGTCCTTAAATTGAATTGGGTCATAATTGGATTTTCCAAATGGGGCCTTAAAAAAAATACTAACATTATCAATATTCTTATTTGCTGATACTTTAAGCTTTATATAATTAAGCTCATTTAAATTTATAGTTCTCCAATGGCTATGAACCCCATTTGGAAAGCCTCTTGCATTAGGAAAATGGTTCAACCAATCTTTATCCAACTCTTTCTTATTTCTATGAATTAAATATTTTACAGTATCTGTAGAATTTGGTTCCACAATATATCTTGCATTAAAATCAAGCCATTTTTTTCCATTTCCCCAAATAGCATCTATAAATAATTTATCTGAACTTTTATTATGTATTGGAATTGCCAAATATCTGTAGTCTTTCAAATTAAGTTTACATTCATTGTAATAAATTTCTACAGAAGCATCTTTATCAAAATCAACAATTTTATGCCACTCATCTTTTTTTATATCACAAGATGAATATTTAATAGCTAAAATATTTTTAGAAAAAAAGGTAATTACCAAAAACAAAATAAAAGAAGATATTTTAACAGCTAACAATCTCATTTTTTATTTCTTTCCCACCATTTATCATTTCCAAGCGTTGGAAAATATCTGTCCTTGTTCTCTTTATTCCATTCTTTCCAATCATTTAACAATTCATCTGCATCTATATTATTAATTCCTTTAATATCTTTTATTTCAAAAATATCATCCGAAAGATCATATAGTTTTGGCAAATTAGTTTGCATTTGTCGATTGGATACCAACTTTAAATTTCCTTTTCTAATTGCCATGGCATTTTGCTCCCACTTTCTCCAAAACAATACGTCATGAGGCACATCTTTTTTTTCTTTTTTTAAAAATGGAATAAGATTAACTCCATCTAATTTATTTTTGGTTTTAACATTAGCTAAATCACATATTGTAGCCATTATATCCATTGACGATATGGGGTTATTATAAATCATTCCTTTTTTAATACTTCCTTTCCATTGCATGGCAAAAGGCACACGAACTCCGCCCTCAAATAAATCACCTTTTTTACCTCTTAGAGGATCATTTTTTGAAGCATTTTTATGAATAGGACCACCATTATCTGAAAGAAAAACAACTATCGTATTTTCCTCAATATTTCTTTCTTTTAAAGTATTTAAAACCCTTCCTATACCATCATCCATAGCGCTTACCATAGCTGCATAGGTTTTGCGCTTTTCATTATTAATTTCTGAAAATCGATCTAAGTATTTCTCTGTAGCTTGTAATGGCCCATGAGGAGCATTATAGGATAAATAAACCATGAATTGCTGATCTAATTTAGACTGCTTCTCGATATATCTTACAGCTGCATCACTAAGTTCATCGGTCAAGTATTTATTTATATCAATACGATTGTAATTTTCCATGATTCTTGTTGAATACCATCCGTAAGCCCACTTGACTTCTGAATAATCATTAAGTGTTAATTTTTCAGGAAAGTAATTGTGTCCACCTGAGAGAAATCCAAAAAAATAATCCCAGCCTCTTTTAAGTGGATGAAATATTGGATGAGTTCCCATATGCCATTTTCCTATTATAGCACTATTATAATTTGCTTTTTTAAGTGCCTCGGAAATCATTTCCTCCTCCAAAGGTAGACCAGCTTTTTCATTCTCGGGATCAATAGTTGGATTTGTAGTAAAACCAAAACGATCTTGATATCTTCCGGTAAGTAATCCTGCCCTACTTGGTCCGCACACAGGATATGTAACGTAACCATTGGTAAACTTTACTCCGTTATTTGCTATAGCATCAATATTTGGTGTTGGAATATCTTTACATCCATTAAAACCAACATCTGCATAACCTAAATCATCAGCTAAAATGATAATTAGATTTGGAGAATTCATCTTTAAAGCAGTCTGTTTAACTTCTTTTATATTAAATGGAATGAATCCAAATGGAATTATCAGACTTGTAAGTACAGTAAATATTAATACGATTCTTTTTTTATTCATTATCTGTTGATTAAAATATTATCTATTTCATTATTGAGCTGTTGAACTAATTTTTTATTTTTTTTGTTATTTGCTATGTTTTGCCATTCATGTGGATCATTATAATGATCATATAGTTCCTTTTTACCATTGCCATAGCGAATTAACCGAAATTGATGGGTTCTATAGGAATAGGTCTGTTCATTTTCAGACTTAGAATGTCCATTGTTTCCAACAAGAGTTAGTGCTCCATTGGGACCTTGCCATTTACCATTACTATATAAAAGTGGCTTTAAAGAAAATCCGCCCATATCTCCACCTTCCTTGTTTTTGCGATAGTTCCCTTTAAGATTGCATAAATCAATTAAAGTTGGGAAAATATCAATAAGAGAAACTGGTTGATCAACTTCAGAGCCTCCCTTTTGATTAGGTAACTTAAAAATTAAAGGAATTCTAGCACTTTCCTCCCATGGGGAGTTTTTAAATAAATAATTTTTCTCTCCCATCTGCCATCCGTGATCACTAGTAAAAATTATAACAGTATTATCACTATATTGAGAATTCTCTATTGCTTTAACCACTTTTCCTATTTGCTCATCTACAAATGCCACACAAGCTAAATATGCTTGAAGAAACTTCTTTATGGCTATTTCTCGATCTCCATTATAAGATTCTAAAATTGTTTTAAAATATTTAGAGCCCTTAAGTTTGTCTCCAAAATTTTCAACATAATAAGTATCATTTATATCATCTTCAATCCATTTTGGAAGTTGAAGAGTTTCAAGTGGGAACATATTGAAATATTTATCTGGAGCATTCAATGGAGTATGAGGACGGACAAAACCAATACCCATAAAAAATGGTTGAGTATTTTGTTCCTTTGACATTGCTTTAAATTGATGTTCTGCCCAATTTGCATGAAGTTCGTCCGGAAGTAAATCTCTATCATCGTCATTAATATATCTCAAAGGTTTTCTGTTCCATCCTAATATCCAACCTTTTTCATTTTTCTTGCCATTAGATATACCTCCAGCAGACAAGGGACCAAATGAGCCATCAATAGGACCTATTTCATTAAAAGGTTTTGGAGTTGAAGGATTTGGCATGACTTTTTCTCCATCAAAATAAAATGGACCATAATTTTGAGCATGTGGTTCTCCCCACTTATCCCAACCATCTTTGCTGTTTCCATGCATTAGCTTACCTGTCCCCAAAGTAAAATATCCATTTTCTTTAAAAAGGTTCATTATTGTTTTATTGTTCTTTAAAGTATTTTGTTTCTCTTTGGGTGTCCATTTAAAATCTTTAGAATTGTGAGGATAAACACCTGTGAAGAGACTATTTCTTGAAGGTTGACATACGGGCACATTAGTTTGAGCATTTGTGAAAAGAATACCTGAAGAAGCAAGCTTATCAATATTCGGAGTTTTAGCTTGGGGATGACCTCCAAAAATACCTTGATAATCATTTAAATCATCACACATTATAAAAACTACATTTGGTTTATTTAATTGCGTAAATACGTTTATTAAGGTGAAAAAACAAAAACTTGTTAGAACAATGTGTAGTCCATTTTTCATATTTTACTTCAACTATTTTATGTGATTAATAATAATTTTATTAATTTTTTTACTATTTAAAATATGGAGAAAATAAATTCCCTCTTTAAAACTACTTGTATTAAGTATACTTTTTAATTTCCCCTTAAGAACCACTTTTCCTGAAGAATTGACTAACTTAAAATCCTCTCCATATATTCTCTTATTAATTAAAAGGAATTGATCTACAGGATTAGGGAAAATAAGATTTTTTTTAGATCCAATTTCCAATACAGAGTTAGTTAAACTGTTTGAAAATTCATAAAATCCAATATCTGGATTTTGAAAATTAGGAACCATATTTCCAAAATAATCAAATCCTCCGTTAGAAGTTATTACTTTCCCAGAATTAAATAGTGGGGACAAACTATCAATGCTATAATCATATTCATTATTTCCTCCTAAATTATCAAACTGAGGGTCTAATCCATTTATAGAGTTAATTCCAAATGGAATAAGAATATCTACAGATCCATACCAAAGATTATGATCAAATTCATTTGCATATGTTGATGAACTAGTATCATAAATTAAATTTGAACCAGATTCAATGTAAAAAACATTATTAAAAATTGAATTATGATGAGTAGAATCTCCTAACTTAATTCTTGGGGAATATCCACTTGTAATATAAAATGTATTATTATATACCCAGTTATGGGATGCACCAATTTTATCTTGACCATTAAAACCTGTAAAATCTGAAAACCATATTGAGGTGCCATGTTGTCTATTGTTAAGTATATTTCCTGAAGTATCCTTAACGCCATTAGAACATGGTGCATTCTTTTCTCTCCAACCATCATTAATACTTAAATTATACCTATAAATACAATTTGAAGCAGCGCCCATATATTCAGCAAACCCACCTTCATTATCATAACTTAAATTATATTGAATAATAACACTATCACAAGCAATATCTATATGAGCACCATGGGAATCAGCTGCTCCTCTAACATGAGAAAACTCATTCTTTTGTAGTATTCCACTTTCACATCTTACCCCCCACCAACAGCTTCCAGTACCGTGTTGTCGAGGTTCAACTGTAGAGTCATGGTAGCCAGTCCAGGTAAATATATTATTTTCAATTAAAAAATCTTTTACGTTAAAATAAACAGCGCCTGAACCACCAGTGTGATGAATATAATTATTTCTCAAAACAATATTTTTATGATGGGTATTATTATTTGGTGGTAATCCGTTTGTATCAATCCATCGACTTATACTAATTCCAACGTTTCCAACATCAGTTATTTCGCAATCTTCTATTGAAACTCCATCAAAATTTGATGCATTTGGTGAAAAACCTGTTAATAAAATTCCACTTCCAGAGTATAAGATTTGCTCTGATGATGGACTAAAATTATTTGGATAAATATTATGAATATAAAGGTTTCTAAAAACCAAATGTTCTTTTACTCCGTAATATGAACTGGCATAAATACCTCTTCGTTTATAAACTGCGTTAGCATCTGGAAAATTACCAGAATCATTAATCAACTCTAAATTTGAAATTTCAATCCCTTCTTTATTATCTAAGTAAATGCATGCTAAATGATTTTCACCATTAATGATTGCTCTTCCAATTCCTCCATAAGAATCAATAATTATTGGGTTATTAATATTTCCATTACCAACTGGCTGAAACATACCCAAAAAAGTTTGTCCAGAATAAAACCTAACACTATCACCAGGGTATAATGTGATGGTATTTATCTTATCTATAGTTTGCCAAGGAGTTGAAGTAGATAAACCAGTAAATGTGTCATTACCATTAATCGAATTTATATAGTAAGTTGTCTGACCGAAACTTGAAATATTTATTAATAGAAAACAATTAAAAATAACTACAAACAAGAAATTTAATGACATACTCAAATTTATTTTAATATTTATCAAAAGATTAATTGTTTACAATACATAATTAGTGAAGAGTTATTTTAATTATATATTAAATAAACGTATGCATTACATCGTTACTAATTTAAAAACAAAAGATTGTTTTAAATAAAAGAAATAAAACAAATCAGTAAATATCCTAATATAGGTAATTATTCTATTATTCTAGATAATAAATGATTAGTTTTTGATAGGTTAAAAAAATTTATATTTGGTATTTTAATTTAGATTAGAAGAAATTTTAAAAATTGATAGTTTCATTATGTTAAAAAAGTTGTTAATAGTCGTATTAGGGGTTTTAGTTTTATCAACCTGCAGTAATAAAAATCTGGAAAATGAGATAAAATCTTCCGAAACGATTGAACCAAAGCTTCCAAATATCTTGATAATTTACGCAGATGATTTAGGATATGGAGATATAAGTGCAAATGGTGCTACTGAAATCAATACTCCTAATATTGACTACTTAGCAAATAATGGGAAGCGATTCACGAACGGTTATTCAAGTTCTGCTACGTGCACTCCAAGTAGATATGCGTTGTTAACTGGTGTTTATCCATGGAAAAATAAAAGAGCAAAGATCCTTGGCGGAAACGCTCCATTAATAATTGACACAGCATTATTAACTATGCCAAGATGGTTAAATGATAATGGGTATTACACTGGAATTGTTGGTAAGTGGCATCTTGGACTTGGAAATGGCAATGTAAATTGGAATGAAAAAATAACTCCGGGCCCAAATGAAGTGGGATTTGATTTTTCACATATTATGGCAGCCACCCAGGATAGAGTTCCAACAGTTTATATTGAAAACGGTAATGTTTTAGGACTAGATACAACTGATCCAATAGAAGTTAATTATTGGAAAAATTATGAAGGTCTTCCAACAGGCAAGAATAACCCAGAATTATTAACAATGAATTGGCATCATGGTCATAATAGCTCCATTGTAAATGGAATACCAAGAATTGGATTTATGAAAGGGGGAGAAAATGCAAAATGGAATGATGTTGAGATGGCAGATCATTTTTTAGAAAAAGCTCAGAACTTTGTAAAAAAACACAAAGCAAACCCTTTCTTCTTATATTATGCCATGCAGCAACCACATGTACCAAGAACACCTCATCCTAGATTTGAAGGTAAATCTGGAATGGGACCAAGAGGAGATGTTATTATTGAAGCCGATTGGTGTATTGGAGAATTAATAAAAACATTAGATCAACAAGAGTTGTTAGAAAATACATTTATTATTCTTACAAGTGATAATGGTCCAGTACTAAATGATGGTTATTTTGATGATGCAGTTGAAAAAATTGGAAATCATGATCCAAATGGTGGATTGAGAGGTGGAAAATATAGTTTATTCGAAGCAGGAACTAATGTTCCTTTCATTACTTTTTGGAAAGGTAAAATCCAACCTGGAATTTCAGAACAAATGATTTGTCAATTAGATATTTTTAAGTCGATTGCAAGTCTTGTAGATTCAAAAAATAATATTCAAAATGATGGGGAAAATCTGATGAGTTTGATGATGGGCAAAGATAGTAATGGTAGAAAATCATTAGTAATTGAAGCTACAACTAGAACTGCATATAAAAAAGAAAATTGGGTAATGATACCACCCTATAAAGGTGCAAAAATTGCAAAAGCAGTAAATATAGAATTAGGAAATGGAGAGGAATATCTTCTATTTGACTTAAAAAAAGATCCTAAACAAGAAAATAATTTAGCAATAAGCAATCCAGAAAAATTAAATGAATTAAAAACAGAATTTAGCAATTTGAGAGGGGAAAACAGAAATTACAAACAGATTGAATTAAAATAACTAAAATAAAGACAGTTATACTCTAATTCAATAATAATTTAAAATAACTATACTATCACCTATTTTATCAATAATTTTTCTGATTTATATCCCAGTTCAGTTTTTAATGTTAAAATATACACTCCTGAAATCAAATCAAGATTAAAGTATTCACTATTTAATGGTAAATTATAAATAATTTTACCCTCTAAGGTTTTTACAATAATATTGCCTTGATTTAAATTATTAAATAATTCGATCTGAAAATTACCATCATTAGGATTTGGAAAAATTCTAAAACTGATTTTATTATCTAATTTACTTGAATTAAAGATTGATGTTATTGGACCATTTTTAGAATTATCTGCTCCAATATTTATTAATCCATTTTGAAAATCAACTGGGTTACCAAAATAATCAACATCAGGATATATAGGAATTTGACTAAATATACCCCATCCTGACTTTGGAAATGCTGGACCTAATTCATTAACTCCTGCATCTATTGCAGGACTACTGCTCATAAGTTGATAACCAAAAGGCGATTGATCTCCTTCATTGAAGAAATTAGGGTTTTGTTGGACTGGAGCATCATCTAGATTAATAAAGCTTGAAACTACATTACCAGCATATAGGTTATTTTTCATAAACAATGGAGTATTATTATTATTCACCACCATCTGTTTACCTCCCATAACTGATCCGTTGGAATAATAAAAAATATTATTATAGATATGATGATTTAACCCATTCATATCAATAGCGGTAATGTAAGAGCTGTCAACGAAAACAGTATTATTGTAAATATAGGTTTCATCGCAGTAATCAATTACTCCTCCAGAAGCTTTATTATTTATCCAGAGTGTATGATTACTATTTATCCAATTTGGATTATCTCTCCAACCATCATTTACACTTATATTAAATCTATATACTGCATTAGTATTTCCTCCCAGAATCTCCACAAATCCACCTTCACAATCTTCCATATAATTGTATTGAACGTAAGTATGGTCGTTGTAATGATCAATATGTATTCCATGAGAATCTAAATAGCCTCTAATATGTAAACACTCATTTCTCTGAATAACAGTATAATTACAATTCCATGACCAAACTGCACTACCGCGATTTGGCATTCTAAAGTCAGAATCGTCACCGGGGCGATCAAATAAATTATCCTCAATCAAACAATTATAAGTTCTAATGGGTAAAATACATGTGCCACCAGTACGATAAAAATGGTTGTTTCGACAAACTATATTACTATTTTTATTTATGGAGTCATTTCCTATTCCACCACTACTTCCAGCATGTTTTATGTGAACTCCTAACCTTTGAATATTATTAAAATAACAATTTTCAATGGTAATATTATTGAAATTTTTTTCTTGTCCTGTAATAGTATTTCTTTCACTAAAAAATCTTATTCCTGCTACCTCAAGCCCATTAAAATCATCTGGATCTAGCATAGGTTTGAAAGCATAAATATTAATTAGAGATAAATTTTCAATTTTAAAATTATTTAATGGCTTATTTCCACTGTTATGAAAATAAATACCATAAGCTAAAGCACTATCTACAGAAAACCGGTGATAATTCCTTTCGTTATTTATTTCAATATCTTTAATAACTATGTTCTCATGATTTAATATATAAATTGCTTCCCTAAAATCTCCTCCATCCACTACACCTACTTCTGCAGTAATAATTGGTTTATTTCCAGTTCCATAAGAACCAATTACTACAGGTAGGCTATCTTTTCCTGAACCATTTATAGATAAATGACCATTAAATCGATCTCCTCTATTAAACAATACTGAATCTCCAGGATTTAACGTCTGTCTACTCACTCTCTCTAATGTTTTCCAAGGATCAGATATTGTTCCTAAATTATTGTCATTTCCAGATGAATTAACATAATATGATGATGAACTTAGTGTGGAACAATCTAGGCATTTTATACTGAAATCATCAAAATACATAGTTCCCCAATTCTTAAGAATTCTAATCTGCAAGTTAGTGGTTGCGACAGCCATATGAATTAATGAAACTTCTCTCCACCCTGTTATTCCAGAAATGGATGCACTATCAATGTTAACTCCTCCATCATATAATCTAAGGCTAATGGCTGATTGGTTATTATTTGGCTTTATCCAAACTTTAATTTCGTAATTTTTTCCTGAAATAATATTAAAATTATGTGCTGCATAACCCCAACCATTATTAGTCATTGCGATTCTCACAGAAGATTCTTGTGATGCGAGTCCATTTGTTTCATTTACCACAATTCCTCCTCCGTTTCCAACACTAAGCCATTCGTTCAAAGTAGAAAGATCAAATCCGTCTAAAAATCCCTCAAAATTATTTGTATAAATAGTAGATTGACCTAAAATTTTAAAATTATAAAGGCAATAAATAACCAATAAATAAAACACTCTACTTATTTTCATTATTAATATTTGATATACAAAACTAACAAAACATTAAAATGAAATTTTATTTTTATATCCTAAATAAAGTCAAAAATTATCTGATTTTTCTTAACTCTTTGAATTTTATCATTATTATAATTAATTTCAAATAAATGAAAAGACTTAGAATAATTTTAATAGCAATCACTTGTATTTTGTTTTGCATTAAATGTAAGCCAGACGAAGACCCTATTGAAGTTATTGAACCCACAACATTTGTTCCTGAAGGTTATAGTAAAGTTTGGGAAGATCAATTTGATAGTACAGACATTAATACAAATAATTGGGTAGTTGGATCATTAGTCGATCCTATCACCAGTGACACAATTCCCGGAGCACGTGGAGCACATTTATTAAATTATAAATATGCTGGTTATATTACTGAAGAAAATTGTTACACAGAAAATGGAGCTTTGGTACTAAGAAATAAAGAGGAGCAAGTTTCGGGAAATAACCCTTGGGGTCAATTTAATTTTACAAGTGGTTGGGTACACTCTATGCATAGAGTTTTTTTAAATAAAGGATATATTGAAATCAAAGCTAAATTTCCTTCTGGGGATAAAGTTTGGCCTGCTCTTTGGTTAATATCAGAAGATCTTATATGGGGACCAGAGTGGGATATGTGGGAATATTTTGGAGAAAAAAACAATGTTGGAACGGATATTATGGGGCTTCATTTAGCTTATGATGAATGGCCTAATGTCCAATGGAGTTCTTTCTGGTTAAATAATTATGATGCCACTTATGACTGTGAAGAATGGCACGTTTATGGATTTGAATGGACTGATGAAAGGGCAACTTGGTCAATTGACGGTGAAGATGTAAGGATACTTAATAGTACATTTGTAGATCAATGGCCTAATGAAGACATGTATTTAGTCCTAAATAACGCTCTGAGAAATGAATCTCCAAATTTGACCACCACTTATCCAAACTATTTAATAATTGATTATATAGAGATTTATGAAAAGGATTGATAATCAATAAAAAATTAAATTTTAGCTAATTATCTAAAATATATTCAGGATTTAATTTATTTGGTATTGGTGCTTTTGTCTCTTTCCACCAATTTTCAAGTAATGATTTTAATTGGTATGCCTTTTCTGGGAATTCGTCTATCAAATTTGTTTTTTCGCTTATGTCTGTTTTCAAATTAAAAAGTTCCACACTTTTTTCCTCGAAATAATAATGCAACTTCCAATCTCCCTTTCGAACAACTGATCCAGGTCTTGTTCTGAACAATGAATCTCTGTTTTCAAAATTAAAACCTTTCCAATTTTTGGATTGAATATAAACGGGGAAATGCCAGAATAAAACTCTATCTAAATTTTTATGATTATTAAAAAGAAGATTTGAAATATCCATACCGTCAAGTGGGGAGCTATATGATATATTAGCTGCATGAAGTATAGTTGGAAATATATCTAAGTTTGTTATGGGTGTTTTATTTACCGAATTCTCTAAAATTTTATCTTTCCAAACAAACAAAAAAGGTTCTCTGATTCCACCTTCATAATAACTTCCTTTGCCTGCTCTAAGTGGTTTTTGCTGGGTAATTCCTTGCAAACCACCATTATCAGATGTGAAAATAATCATTGTATTATTATCCTTTAAACTTTCTAATAGTAATCCAATATTTCTATCAAGATTTTCAATCATGGTTGCATACCTATAATTATCTTGTCCTTGGTAAGGTGTTTTACTTTTATATTTTGACAGCAGTTCTTCAATGGGATTGATTGGCAAATGAACAGCGTATGGGGAAAAATTCAAGAAAAAAGGTTGTTTTGAATTTTGAATGAAATCAATTGCTTTTTCAGTAATTAAATCAGTTAAGTAATCATTTTCACCCTTTTCAATATCCACGTTTTTATAGGGTGGGTAATAACTTTTAGGAAATCCAGAATGACTCCCACCAATATTTATGTCAAAACCAAATTTCTTTGGATCATCAGATAAATGCCATTTTCCAGCATGACAAGTAGTGTATCCATTTTCTTTTAAAATTTGAGGAATAACTTTAAAATTACTGGCTAGTGTCCTTTTATTTTTGGCTGGAATTAATTTCCTATCTCTAGCTTGGCCTCTTTCAGAATCTCCAACAGTATATATTCCATGACGAGGAGTCCATAAACCTGTCATTAATGATGCTCTACTTGGACTACAATTTGATGCTGCTGCATAGCCATTTGTAAAAATCATTCCTTTTTTAGCAAGATTATCAATATTCGGTGTTTCGTAATACTCAGAACCCATAAATCCAACATCTTTCCAGCCCATATCATCAATGTTTATTAATAAAATATTAGGTGAACTAGGTTTCTGAGCATTTGTAAGTTGACTAATTATTAAAATAAACCCTATTAATTTTATTTTCTTCATTTTTCTATTTAACTCTTAGTTCGATTATGTTACTCTTCAATTTATCACTTGATGCTGTAATATTTACAATTCCATTTGATTGTTTTTTGGATTGAATAATCAACAATGCCCTTCCATTTTTGGTGATTACTGTATTTGATTTGTAAGGTCCAGGATTTCTATTACTACCATTATCTACTCCCAGTATATTGATATCTCCTTGAACAGAAAACTTTATTTTCTCTTCACTATTTAAAACAAAGTTTTCGTTTTCGTCTAAAAGCTGAGCAACAATATGTACCACATCATATCCGTCAGCAGTCATCTGTACTTTATCTGCTAGAAGTTTAATACTAATGGGTTCTTTAGCAGTTTGAATTTCTGCTTTAATTTTATAACTTTTTGCAACAATCTTTCCAGGTCGAAAAGGTAATAACCATTTGTAAATTTTATCTGGAAAATCTGAAAGCTTAAATACACCAAATGAAGTATCATTTAAAAAAAGTTCAACGGTGTCAAGATTTGAGATTACTTCAACTACAATTTCTTCATTATTTTCATAGTTCCAATGTTCATTTACCTCTTGCCAACTCCATGTCTTAAATTTCCAAGCATCTTTCAGCTTATAGTTTAGATGTCCTGTTGAATCAACAATATATTCTGAATCTTTTAATTTTTGTGTACAAATAAATAAATGTGGTTGATTATTCCAAAGCGATTTAAACATATGAAATCTTGGTTTTTCAAATCCTGCTAAATCAAGTACACCACTTCCAGAACCCTTTTTTGGCCATTTATTAAAAGACTCTCCTAAATAATCTATTCCAGTCCATATAAAAACACCACCTACAAAAGGGCGATCCAAAACTGCTTTCCATTCATGCCACTGTCCCCAGTTTTCAGCCCCTTGTATTGGCTTATTAGGATAATTTCTATGTGCATAATCATATATAATTTGTCTGTAACTAAATCCTACCACATCTAAGGCGTCAGTATAGCCAGTTTCAAAACTAGCACTTGGAATAATACAATTAGCAGTTATAAATCTTGTTGTATCTAGTTCTCTTGTCCAATTGGATAGTTTTTGAGCTGTAAACTCAATATTATATTTTGAAGAAATGAATTTTTTGTAAGATTCATGAATTTGCTTTGGTGAGTTAGGTGGTTCTGCCCATCTTCTTGGAGCAATTCGCTTATCCCCATCATAATAGCCTGTTGATGCTTTTACATTTGGATATGTCCATTCGATTTCGTTTCCTATACTCCATTGAAAAATTGAGGGGTGATTTCTGTGAGATTTTACGGTATTTTTTAAATCTGATTCAGCTATTTCAGAAAAATAGTCAGCAAGCCCTCTTGATAAATAATCATCATGTCTTTCCCATACGTTTAATCTCTTATCTTTTGGATAATCCCATTCATCAAAAAATTCCTCTTGGACTAAAAAACCTAACTCATCGCAAAGTTCTAAAAATTCTTCAGAGGCTGGATTGTGAGCTGATCTTATTGCATTAGCCCCCATTTTTTTAAGTTTTTTCAAGCGTCTTTTCCAAACATTTTTGGGAACTGATGCCCCTACTAAACCTCCATCATGATGAATATTAACTCCTTTAATTTTGATATTCTCGCCGTTCAAAAAGAAACCAAGGTTATTATCAAATCTAAATTTTCTAATTCCAAAAATTGAGGGGAATTTTTGAATCAGTTTTTTTTCTTGGTATAAGGACGTAATTGCCTTGTAGAGATTGGGGTTTTCTGGAGACCATAACTTTGGATTATTAATGAAACCATTCTGTAATATAAACTGTTTTTGGGGATTAAATTTTTGACTTCTATTTTCTAGCTCCAACACCACATTATTTTCTTGATCATAAATTCGCGTGATAACATCAATAGTTTTTATTGAATTAAATTGGTTATCAATCTCAATTTCAAGATTAATTTTTGCTAATGAATTTGAAATATCTGGAGTGGTAATAAAAGTCCCCCATGCAGGAATATGAAGCTTCTTATTCTTTGTTATTTTAATATTTCTATATATACCAGAACCTGTATACCAACGGCTATCTACATACCTACTGTGATCTACTTTAATAGAAATAACATTGTCCTTTCCGTTTTTATTTAGATAACTAGTGATGTTAAACTGAAAAGGGCTGTACCCATATTTGTGACCTCCAACCCTTTTTTCATTTATCCATATTTCAGCGTGATTATACACTCCATCAAACAAAATTGAAACAACCTCGTTTTCATCGAAAGATAAATTGAAATATTTTCGATACCATCCTACACCTCCCAATAAATATCCAGTAGCTCCGTCTCCATTGACTGAATCAAATGGAAGTTCAATGCTCCAGTCATGGGGTAATTTAAGACATCTCCAATTAGAATCATTATAATCATTTTGATAAGCAACCTCTTGACTATCTAAAAGTGAAAATTTCCAATCAAAATTAAAGTCATTATCAAAATCTATTTCATGACTATTATTACACCCAAAAAATAACAAAATTATCAAAGGAGTAATTAAATAAGCAAATATATTTTTAATTCGCATTTACTAACGATTAGAAAAATTACTACTCTATAAAATTCTGCTGTTGTTTACCAACTTTATTGAGTTCATATTGTAGTAATCTTTTCTTTGTTTTAGATAATTCTATACGTAAGCTCTCCATCTTTTGACTTTCATTATTTAAATTTGGTTTTGCATCATTGACTATTTTCTTAGG
>TARA_B110001452_G_scaffold78039_2_pt1 | contig 26385 bp, 20 predicted proteins | sample TARA_B110001452 | Tara Oceans TARA_B110001452 (sample SAMEA4396971) | marine metagenome | biome: Polar Biome; feature: [DCM] deep chlorophyll maximum layer (ENVO:01000326); material: water (ENVO:00002006), including particulate matter (ENVO:01000060) such as... | depth 25 m
CTGTTGATTTGAGGACCCTATTGGAATTTCCAACTGGAAAATATATTTCAAGCGCTAGGAAGCAAGGCGGTGTACCTTGATTCGGAAATATTGAGGCCCAAAGCAATCTAAACAGCCTCACCACACTCGGCTCCACGGCACCTCATCACCGATAATTTTTTAAATATAAAAATCAAATTTCCAATTGGAAAATTAAAGCAAATCTCTGCTTAGGCATTCTCAATAACGAAGCAGTTGATTTGAAACACTCCAGCCACGCCCCACCGGTTATGGCCGAGGCTGCACCTGAGGGACCATTTCAAATCCCTACGTGTGATTCATGCAACAATCCTGCTGTTGTTGAACAAGCGTACTCAGGGCGTATTCTGTGCGGAAAACACCTCGCAAAATCAGTTCGGAAGAAAATTGGAAAGGAGCTCCGAATGCAACTTCCATTGAAGCGGGGCGAACATACAACCATTCTGGTGGCAGTCTCTGGCGGAAAGGATTCCGCTGTTTTGCTTCACTCTCTGGTTGATTTACTAGGAGAACGCAGAGATGTAACCATCGTTGCTGGCACCGTTGATGAGGGAATAGAAGGATACCGACCCCCATCTATTGTGTGTGCGAAAGACCTCTGTGACCAGTTAGAAATCCGGCATGAAACCGTATCATACCCAGAACTTTCGTTTATTGAAATGGATGAAGTAGTCCGCAGGCTGCCAATGGCTATGAAGAAAGACAACAATGCACCAAGAATGCCATGTGCGTACTGCGGGGTATTCCGAAGGCAAGGAATCAACCACCTAGCAGAACGAATCGGTGCAGATTACATCGCTTTGGGGCATAATTTGGACGATATGGCGCAAACTGTGCTAATGAATGTATCAAACGGCGACATGGAGCGCACACTCAGGCTTGCACCACACACTACGAACCGAGTGGATGGCTTGGCACCACGAATTGTCCCCTTACGTTGGGTCCCTGAACAGGAAATTCACCTCTATGCAACCCACAAAAACCTCCCCATTCATCATGAAGAATGCCCGAACGCAAAAGGTGCACTCCGGTGGCGGCATCGGGAATTGGTTGCAACGATGGAGGCCGATGTGCCCGGCACTCGACACGGTCTCGTTCGGATGGCCGACCAAGTCAAAGCACTACGAGACCAGGTTGTTGAACTGGGCGGTGGATCAACTCGACCTGCTCCCCCTCACCCTTGTGAACGGTGTGGAAGCATGACGTCAGGCTTGCAATGCAAAGCCTGCGACATGCGAGACTTATTATCGATTGATGACGAGTGATCACAGCAAATTGCTGATCAACTTCTCTAAGTCTTGAGGTCGTCCACAATAGTGACATCGCAAAACAAGAGGCTCTCTCCCCATGACACGCAAGCGGTGAGCTAACGGTTCACGTTGATTGGTGGTAATGCAGTTTGAGAATGTACAACGGACAACATTCGTAACTTCTTCCCCAATTTGAATGGTCATCTTTTCAGCGACGCTATAAGCACGAATGATGGCCACATGGGCCTCTGGAGCAACAAGAGCAAGACGATTGAGTTCATCTTGAGTCAATTCACGGTCTTCAACCTTGATGATGTCCTTTGTCCCCATCTTCTTAGAGGGTACATTCATGACCATAGATACCGGCACTGATGTTGTCTTATTCATGTTAAGCATCTCAAGCACACGCATTGCCTGCCCGGATGGGATGTGGTCAATAACGGTCCCATTTCGGATTGCAGTTACACGTCGCATGTTGTGTTCCTGGGACATCACAACTCACCTCCAGCTGGAGAAATGTCTTCAGGAACCTTCACGCCGAGTAAGCGGCACAAAAGAGCCATCCTTGCTACAACTCCGTTGAATGCTTGTTGGAAATACCGGGCATGCCGAGTTTTATCCACAGATGGATGAATTTCATCAACCCTTGGAAGTGGATGCATGATGATCATGCCTTCTTTGGTACCTTCCAAATTGGAAGCGTGTAATTTGTACGCTCCAGCGACTCTGTTGTACTCATCTTCATCAGCGAAACGCTCTTTTTGAATTCGTGTCATGTAAACCACATCTGCCTCTGCTAACGATGAAAGAAGGTCCTCGGTCTCAACTACATTAGCCCCGTGAGCTGTCAAATCCTCAACGATTTCAGCAGGCATTCTGAGTAGTTTTGGACTTGCAAAAATCAATTCACATCCAAAGCGAGTCAGGGCATGACTCAATGAGTGTACGGTTCTGCCATATCGTAAGTCTCCTGCAAGAATCACTTTCAAACCGTCGAGGCGCCCATGAGCTTGTTTGATGGTAAACAAATCAAGCATGGTTTGAGTTGGGTGGTGGCCTGCTCCATCTCCACCGTTCAGAATGGGGACTCTAGCTGCATCTTGAGCATACTGAGCCGCCCCTTGACGAGGATGGCGCATGGCGATGATATCGGTATAGCCGTCCACCATCTGAATTGTGTCAAAAAGAGTCTCTCCCTTCACGACTGATGATGTTTTGACATCACCAAGGTTGACCACATCTCCGCCCAAACGCTTCATTGCTGTTTCAAAGGACATTCGCGTTCGTGTACTTGGTTCAAAGAACAGATTTCCAAGTATTTTCCCTTGAAGCAACGGCAGATAAATCTTACCTTCTGCAACTGGGAGTAGGCGTTCTGCGTCTTCTAGAATGCTCTGAATTTCGTCATTGGATAAATCATCCATCGTTATTAGACCGGCCATATTACTCCCTCGCTTTTCTGCAACGGGTGCAAGACACCCATGAACATTGCCGACATCAACGATGAGAGCTCGAGGGTAATTTCCGGCCAACAGAGCGGAGTGGTTATGGGTAAAACTGCTGTCGGAACCTCATGGTCACTTGGGCTGATGTAGATTCTGCTATTGAGTCCGAGCGTCAGCGAAGGGCCAAACGCGTTGATACGGTAACTATGGTTGCCGCACTTCTAATTCTTCTTTGTGCAATCTGGCTTGCTTGGCCGACATTATCTAGCTTGTTTAGCAATAAAGGAGTTGTACTTGCTGGATTTGGGGCACCAATGCTTCTGTTGTTTTGGGGAATAATACTGCAAGACTTGGCGTTGGATGACCCTGCCGCACGAAGCCGGATTGGTGCATCAACAACGATAGCCTGGCCAGTCCTCATGGTGATTGGAGCGCTCGGCTTGGAAACTGATTTGAACGGACGCCTTGTTGGGAGTATCCTTGTCATGTCCGTTGGATGGTTCTGCCGGGGTCAATCCAGAACGCTCCTAAGAGGTGGTTTTGATGTCCTTCGCTTCCGTTCGATCCTCACCGGCATCGGATGCGCCTCCGCCACAACTCTGCTCTTTTCACAATCTACAGATTACACAGAGGTTATCTCTTTCATAGCCCCACTCATCGTTCTTCTATCAGTTGTTGATACAGTTTATGCTTGGATGGTCGGAGACGACCAGAAAGTACTACGTAAAGCGTTCAAGAAGCGCCTAGATGAATTAGAACTACGCCTCTTAGAACTCAAATCCCAAGGAGCTGCTGTTGACCAGGCTGCAAGTCTTCTTACCACTGCCCGAGAAGAAGGACATTTGGACCCGAAATACGGCATGAGACTTTTGGATGAGGGTGAAGAAGATATGGAACGGTCGCTATCTCTTGCAGATGATGTGGAAATCATTCGTAATGATGCATTAGACGCCGTGAACCAGGCATCGGACATCGCCCCAACTGCAAAACGTCCACAAAAAGCGTTTGACATGGGAGAGCGGGAAGTCCAACTTGGTTCTCTACGAGAGGGTGAACTTCTTTTCCGTGAAGCCAAAAAGAGGGCTTCTGAGATTATTGAATGGTGGGGGCAAGCCGAACAAGCGATCATCGAAGCTTCTCGCCTTCTTGACGGGAAAAAGGGTGACGGAATCAAGCGATTGCACGAGATGTTGAGTGAAGCCAAAGAATTCCTTGCTTCTGAAAAACCGCATGAAGCGTTCGAATATGCCTCAGTAATCCCCACGCAATTACTTGCAGATGGAGACGCTCAAGAACGCGCCCTCGTATCCCTCAAAGAAGCCAATCGTCAACTCAAGCAGGCTGACGGCCTGGATACTTCTGAACTGGAAGAGCGGCTCAAACAAGCCGATGAAGCCGTAGACCTAGGCCATGCCAGTCAAGCGATTGGGTTAGCAGACGGAGTTGTTCGCACCATAGAGAAAGAACGAGCGGCAATGGATGATGTCCTTCGGGCTCTCAAACAACGCAAAAAGCTCGTTCAGCGATTCGAAGGTCGAGATGATGAAAAATCATGGGCAAAGGCCCTGGAAGAAATTGATCAGGCAGCACAAGCCAAATCATGGTCGCATGCTGGCATGCTGCTTGAACGCATGACTGCTGGATTGGATAAGGAAGGAAAGGACAGTGATGATGCATTGGAACTGTATGACTTTGTCATTGATGAATGGCGAACCTTGCGGAATCAATGTGATGCATCTCAAATCACCATTGAAGACGAAGACCGAAGGGAATGTGAACGAGCCATTGCCCTCGCTGAGGAAATGTTAGGAGTCAGTCGTATCGAGGACTGTTTGAACCATTTATCAGAAGCAGATGCAGCAATGGAACGCCTGCGAAGAAGAATTTGAGCCTTTTATCTGTTCACACAAAGCCAGTTTGCATTTTATCTACGACTGCCACTTTTGCCAGTCTTGATTTATGTAAGCAGTTCGATACCACCAGACGCCACTCCCTTCGGGAGATTCATACCACTCAAAACCGTCATCTTTCATGATTCCTGCGGCATTGATTGAGGGTTTTGAAACAGATACTGGTTGATGCGATTGGAGAGTAGGTTCACTCGCTACAGAGGGTTCAGAGAATTCGCTCATAGCGATTTTTTCTTCGAGTAGTTTGCCTCGGTCTTCTGAATCTACAGCACCCGCTAATCCAAAGTAACTATCGTTGTGTGCAATACGATACAATTCCTGTGGTGAGGCGATGAGCAAGTCGTCAATGAGCGTGAACAACTTTTCCCGCGTATCTTTCTTGATTTCGTTATTTGTGTAACGCCCGGTGAGGTCTGCCTTCAACAGGTTGAGTTCCTCCACCAGCTCCTTTGAATCATCATAATATGCTTGAACCAAAGATTGGAGGTAGGTCAATTCGTTTTCTTCTTCTTTACTGAGTTTAGAATTATTGCGAAGAACTTGAACCCAGCGGAACGCATCGGGAAGAACTGCGGCAGCAGCATTCGATTGTAGCAGAGTAAATACAGCGAGTAGAATAGCCCCTATTCCCACTGAAGTTGTCACAGGGCTAGTATCTCCTGAAAAGAATTCTTCGAAAATTGAAGCCGAAACTTCATCATTCTCTTCTTCAATTACTTCACATCCAAAAGCGTCCACTTGGCTATTGGGTGCAGTTCCTGGACAATTATCATTCATGTCAAGAACTCCATCTTGATCGGTATCAACGGAAATATCAGTTTGATTTGCTTCATCAGTACTATTTGTTTGCCCAGTTTCGTTTGTCTCAACTGGTTCAAACACATCTGCGAAACCGTCCCCATCGTCATCTAAACAACCATAGAATCCATCAGCAGTAGAATTCCCCATTATTTCAGGACAATAATCTGGGGTGTTTGCCTCCTCAACGAATGAGCCTGGCGAAGAAGACGCCCGGGTTGAATTCCAGGAAGTATTGGCCCAATTATCCCCATAGCCATCCCCATCTGTATCAGACCATTGTGTGCTTTCAAGAGGAAATGCGTCACGGTTGTCTCCGACTCCGTCCCCGTCCGAATCTTGATTCTCATTGGCATCCAAAGGAAAGAGGTCCCAACTGTTTGGAACGCCGTCGTTATCGTCGTCCCCGTTCCAAAGAATCATTGAAAAATTGAGATAATAATCAGTGCGATGGCTTGCAATCTTACTGGGGCATGTCGTCTGCTGTTCAGGACTCCACAACTCTTCTGCCCCTTCACAACCGTGAGGCACTCCAGTAACATGTACTGTAAAGTTGACGAGCGGGCTAACTTCGTCGATGTACCCTCCGGTGAAAAACTCCTCGGGGATGACGTCCATAATCTGCTCTCCAGCGATGCTGATGGTTTGTGATTCTCCGCCGTAGAATGAGTATGCCAATCCTCCAGTAGAAGGTAAGACGTCCGGTGACGACTCCAAAGAAACCATGGTGAGTCCCTCGGAGGCGATGGCGTTCACGGAGAGTGAGAGATTGTTTGCAAAAATATGGTGCGGGTGAATCTTTCCGCCCTCCGATGATGTAGTGACCTCTACCTTACTGGCCTCGGAGTTGTCAGGAATTTGATTACCGTCCAAATCCTCCCACTCGTTTGCATTTAAAGGATACAAATCTGTGTTATCACCTACGCCATCACCATCACTGTCTTGGGTCTCATTGGCATCGTTCGGGAAGGCATCACCATTGTTGCCAACACCGTCTCCGTCAGCATCCCTCCATTCCAAAACATCATTCGGGAATGTGTCCCCTGAATCGCTGTAACCATCGCCATCTGCATCTGGACATCCGTTTAGATCTTGGGTGGATGTACCAGCCACCTCTAGACAGTCGTCATTGGCGTTGAGAACACCATCGGAGTCGAGGTCATTCTGGTCTATGAAGCGGAATGTAGAAGATAATTGTTGTTGATTATCCTCTTTGTCCCAAAGAGTTAGGATAACAGTGCCGGCGGAAGAAGCAGAAGGCGTTGTCACTTGAATTGTTGAATCATTAACGACCGTCCCCGTCACTGAACCGTATTGGCCAAATTGAACGGTGATTTCATTGGTCTTACTCAAGCCTGTCGATTTTGTAGCGTACTTCAAGGTTTTACTTGTTGCGTCATTAAAAGGAACGTGCATAACTCCGCTTTCATCGATGATAATTGAATTCCCCCCGCCAACATCGGCCCCACTCGCCATTGTGGTTACGGCCCAATTGGTAGTGACCGGATCGATTGTTGCGTATTTTAGATTCTGACCAGACCAGGTGTGATAGACAATATGAGGCTGATCGGCTAGGTCAATCGCGATTGAGGGATCTCGCCCAGTGTTCCCCGATGAATCAACAACAGTGGTTGTCCATTGTCCGTTTGGAACCCCCGTCGAGTACCGTAAATCCTCATCTTTACTATCCTGGTGGGCGATATGAATCTGACCTTGCCCATCCATGGCCATCGATGTCATGTAACCTGGATACAATTCACTTGGGGTACTTCCGGTATTTACGGTGTAGTCGTCCCACTGGCCACTTTTGTCGGTGGCGATTTTTAATTTCGAGCTATCGCGGTCTTGGTAGGCGATGTAGATGTCATCGTTCTCGTCGATGACAATCGCAGACTCACATCCACGGTTGCTCCCAACATCAATACCTTGGGTCGACCAACCTGTTCCATCATGTGAGGCAATGCGGAGACCGCCACCGCACTGGTGACTTCCTTCGGCAGCGTAGGAAATGTGTGGGTTATTGTTTGAATCAACAGCGATGCCAATCGGGCCAAACAGAGCGTTTGAAGAGACTTCTTCGCTGGTCCAGTTTGTTCCATCATAGTGCATGTACACAAGCCTTTCAGCCCATTGAGTGTATGTAGTATAGGCCGCGTGAAGGTGGTCGTTACCATCAATCACCATGTGAACATCCCAGCAATACGTTTGTCCACAATCTTTGATTTTCAAGGTGCTCCAAGATGTTCCGTCATGAACGCTGTGCCGGATTTTGTAATTTTCATCACCGATATGGACGACATGGATGTGACCGCTTGAATCCATGGCGACGGCATTCCATCGACCGGCTTCATCGCTGTAGTCCATGGTCGTCTTCACCCATTGATGGTTGATTCCATCGTCTGTTATGTTGGAAAATGCCAGGTCAGAAAAACCGCTTCCACTAATCGTGATCTCTTCACCGCCGGAGGTCCAGCTTGAGTTGGGTGAAATTGTTGATTGTATTGGGCTTGAAAACTGTAAATTATCCCCGGAATCTTCGAGGATAGGAGTTTGCATCGTTGCTGGTGAAATAAAAACAATCAACAATGCTGCAACTACGAACCAACTGCGCATATTTTGTTGTATTTGCTTTTCTTACAAATATGCTTTGTATCAAAACTGTTATTTCTAATTTATACTGCTCTAAAACGAAGATTTTCTCGCTGGGCACCCATTGAAAAACCACTCTAAGAACTAAATCATTACAACACATGAACCTAAATGAGTTCACTTCCACGGCGGTTTATGGGCAGAGATTGGTTCGTATTGATGCTCATGCTATCTTTCTCATTGATGTCCTCTGGGTGTATCAGCGAACAGCAAAAATTCTACTATTCCTTTGAGGATTCCAGTGACTTAGAAAATTCTGAATCATCATCTGATATTCTATTTAGGATCACACTTGATGAGAAAGGGGGTTCTGACATGGACTTTTCCGAACTTAAGATTACTATCACACGTGATAGCATCTCCCATGTCTGCTCCACAACCACTACGGACGGAGACTGCCGGGTAATCCAGTCATTCGGTAAAGATAATTCATCATGGGAAATTGGAGAGACCTTGAATGTGAACGAAAACGGTGTGGACATATGTTCGCAAAGTTGCATCATAACCTTCACGATAAGTGGTCCTGAAGGTGCGAAAATTGTTGGCCCAACGATACTCAATACGACATGAATTATCTCAAGATGATCCGAAATCGTCTCTGAATCAATAAAAAACAGTCCTTTATATGTAATATCCGCAGATGGTAGTTTGAGGAAAAAACATGAATCTCGGAATAAATGATCGTCTTATTCGTCTCTTTGCTGGTTTCGGGATGGTCACCGTTGAGCACCTATCAGGTATTGATTGGGACATCATACTCCTCGCATTGGGTACCTGGGGTATCCTTACTTCGGCAATGGGATTTTGCCCCTTCTACAAATTGCTTGGGCACTCTTCATGCCCTATTTGAACGGTAGACATTGTCATCTCAACTGACTTCAGGAGAGAGAGAGGAGTCCCTTACTGTCTGCAGAATCCAAATCAAAGTTACCAGGCAGTCCTAAATCTACAGGCATTCCACCGATTGTCACGAGAATACCTGACAGGTGAGTGTAAAGGGCTAGCGGAAGTTCCTCTGGCAAATCATTATGAGGAGATTTCCTGCTCTTTTGTAATTGTTCTAATCCTTTCTCACTTGCCAGCCCAACCCAACCATTAGCCGACCAAGCGTGTTGGCGTAATAGCTCAGATTCTAAGACTGGAGCAGGTGCAACGGTGTGCTTTGGCCAGGTAATTCTCCAATCGCTCCCTAATTCAAAGAGCCATTCAATCTTGGTCTGCTCAGATGATGGCATGGTGGTATGACCTAACGCTGCATACTGAATAATAATTGAACGCACGTGGGGATTACGCGGATGCTCTTTTGCGATTCGTTCTGCGAGATCCACAGCAGTCATCACTCGACCAACATCGTAATTTAGAAGGCTTTGAGTTATTCTACCGTGTACCCAATCAATGTCATGCGCGACTTCTATGGCCTCCTCAAGCAGATTAAGGGCATATTCACTCTTGCCTACCAATCGCATGCGAGCAATTTCAGAGAGGAACACTCTGCGGTCAATTGCGGTCATGACCTTCTTTGGACGTGGCGTTGAGACTTCGGCAGCCCCGTACTGGCGCAACATTTCGATGTTTTTCTTTGTCAAAGGGTCGATACCAAGCATAGACTTGGTCTGGCTGTCCAAAGTTCCTTTACCGTTTAGAACGGTTGAAACCCACTTTAAGCGGACTGCTTCAATGTCATCATTGGGTAGAAGGTCAAGGCGAGGACGGGCTTCCCTCATGTCACGCTGAGCGAGGCTCGCTGCACAGAGAACCATCCTTGAGAGTTGAGCATCTCTCCCACCCTTGAGTGCGAGAAGATCAATTGCTATTTCTTCAGCCTCGTCCCACCGACCCAAGGCAGCAAACAAAATCATGGTTGCTTTGGTTTTGCGAACCATGTCTAACCCAACGAGTGTGGCTTCCTTAGTTTCGGATAGTGATTCATACCTCTTTAGAGCAGTGTCCCAGTCTTCCGCTGCAATGAGTTCGTTAACAGAGCGTTGTTTGACATAGATCATATCGCTCATCCCTCGTAGACGGGTGCGGTCTTCATCCATTGAAGCGTCGAATGAGATATCGTAGAGTTCCCCTGATCTGCGCAGAGAGATACTCCATACCGCCAGGAACGCAACCTGCCCGCCTGAAGCGAGCATCCACGTCAATTCTTCCAGCATGTCCTTTTCTAATACTGAGCAAACGCTGGACTCCCAAGTACCACATGCAGCACCTTGTGGAAGAAAACTAGAATCCCAAAATGTGATCATGGCAAGGGCTAACAACAACATGGATTGGCCTGCAAAACCGGTGAAGCAAAAATTGAGAACACTAGCTTGCTGTACGGGTTCTGCTCGGAGCAGTCTGCTATCTGCAAGGCGAATCCCACCGACACCTGAAACATCTTGAATATCAAGGAAGAGAATTCGTGCTACTTCATAGACAAACAAGAATCCTACGGCAGCAACGTTCAGCAAAAGGAACAGCAAAAGAGATGTCACAATTGGGACGCGAATACCGGCTTGGGGAATATGGGAAAAGAGTTCAATAAGACCAAAACCAAGCAACCCTCCTTCTTCCATGTAGGTAGACTGAAGGCGGTATTCAGGAAGGTTGAGGACACGGTCTGAATGAGTAAACATTGTTGGGTCATACAATAGAACCAGCAAAGAAAGAAGAGTATTAATCGCTACAAAGGGCATCGCTACCAAGTTCAAATGAACCACTTGAGCGATAAATTGTTGACGTGCATTCGGCAAATGGTTATGGAATGGAGAGGATTTGCCTTTGGAAATTTGACGAGAAGATTGTTTCAAGGCATGCCATGAGGACCCAAGAATGCGCCCGTAAGCGAGAATTGCAGGACTGAATGCGACGAGTGCTGCAATGCTGATTTGATGGGTCTGTGAGACTGCTCGGCTTTTGAGAACCAGGCCTACTGCAATAGCAAGGAGAAGCCAGGAGATGGTGAGAGCTACATATCCTGCATTTCGTGCACGAGTGTTGTTTTGCATAGTCGCCCGAACAGTACCCAACGGGCGAATGACTTGTGCACCTAACGAAGTTCCACTTGAGATTACGGCAGGTAGGGCGATGAGCATCAAAGCAAGGGCAACAGAGGGAGCATGGAAGCCTTCAGATAGCTCCATTCGGACCGCTATGAATTCGAACAAGAAAAGTAGGCTACCCGTGAGAGCCATTAGATACGATAGGACACCAAAACGCATACCACGAAGAGAAAGAAGATGTTTTACATCATCAATGGATTCGGTGACCTGATGAACTTCATACCGCTTTTCTCCAGTTTTGAAGGCAACCTGTAGCCCTTTGAGTTGCCGCGGAACGACACGGTCCCAAAATAGCCAAGCCGTTAGGAATGCGAGAAATAATGAGGGAATCATACTCAATGAAAATCCTTGAATAATTTCCAGATTAGTCATTTCCTTTTCCTCATTCAGTTGGTGCTACAAGCGAGGGTTGGCTCGTCTTTTCATCAATTTCTCGACGAAGAAGTTGAATAAAATCATCAAGAGGTAAATCGGCCACTTGGTCGCCATTTCTTGCTCTTAAGCTAACCGTATTAGCCTCCATCTCACCGTCTCCGAGAATCACCATATAGGCGGGCTGAAGTTTCCGATAAGTCTTGATTTTCTTTTTGATGTGAGCATCTGTTGCATCCACTTCAACGCGAATATCATGCTCCCTTAAGGCATGAGCAACCTTTGTGGCATAGGCTTCATGTCGCTCTCCGAGGGTTATGATATGACATTGAGTTGGTGTGAGCCAAGTTGGGAACTTACCTGCAAAGTGTTCAATGAGAACCCCACAAAACCGTTCCATGGAACCGAACGGTGCTCTGTGAATCATGACTGGACGGTGATGTTCCCCGTCACTACCCATGTAAGTCAAATCAAAACGCTCAGGCAAATTATAGTCAACCTGAACAGTACCAAGTTGCCATTCTCTCCCGATAACATCCTTGACTACGAAATCAATTTTAGGTCCGTAAAACGCTGCCTCACCTTCTTCTTCAGCCCAGGGTACGCCGAGTGAGGCTGCAGCCGCACGGCATGCTTCTTCGGCCTTGTCCCAACGAGCTGGGTCTCCAACGTATTTGTCGGAATCAGGGTCGCGGAGGCCAACACGAACACGATAATCTGTCATGCCAAGTTTGTCGAAGATGATTTGAACCAATTCAATGCAACCGAGAACTTCCTCAGCAATCTGATCTTCTGTCACAAACAAATGTGCATCATCCTGTGTAAATCCACGGACACGGGTCATGCCAGAAATTTCTCCTGATTGTTCCCAGCGATAAACAGTGCCAAATTCCGCCAAACGAAGTGGAAGATTTCTGTAGGAGCGTGATTGGCTTGCATAAATTTTGATGTGGTGAGGGCAATTCATAGGTTTCAGCATATACCCTTCAATTTCACCAGTTTTCATGAGGTTCGATAATTCGCCACATGTGCATCCCTCATCGGCTAATTTATTCATCAAATCTCGTTCAACAAGAGGGGGGTATTGTGACTCCTGGTAGTATGGAAAGTGACCTGATGTGCGGTAGAGGTCAAGTTTTCCGATATGTGGAGTAAAGACCTGCTTGTAGCCTTGACGTCGCAGATGGTAAGAAATGAAATCTTGCAGTTCTTGCCGAATGACGGCTCCCCTTGGCGTCCACAAAATCAAACCTTGACCGACTTCCTCGTCAATATGGAACAGCTGTAGGTCCTTGCCAAGTTTGCGATGATCTCGCTTTTTGGCTTCTTCCATGCGGTGCAATGTTTCCCTCAGGGCATCTTTTGTAGGTTCAACTAAACCATAAATTCGGACGAGTTGTTCTCTATCTTGGTCGCCACGCCAGTAAGCAGGAGAAACCGATGTGAGTTTGGTGAACATCAATCGGGAGGTATTCGGAACATGCGGCCCAAGGCAGAGATCGTACCATTCACCTTGCTTGTAAATGGTTGAACCGTCCCCATCTTCCAATTTATCATCGATGATTTCAATTTTGTAAGGATTGTCAATGAAGTGTTCACGCAGGTCTTCTTCCGATAATTCTACACGTTCAACCGTGAAGTTACGTCGAGCCAATTCCTTCATTTTCTTTTCAATCGTCTTTAGGTCACTTTCTGCAATAGGGTCCATTGCAAAATCATAGTAGAACCCTCGGTCAATCGCAGGGCCAATGGTTGGCAGTGCGCCCGGGTAAAGTTCCATGACCGCTTGAGCAAGAAGGTGGGCAGCAGAGTGCCGAAGGATGTGAATGCCTTCATCAGAATCAGAGCGGATTCCTTCTACGGAACAATTCTCATCCAGTACATAAGACATATCGTACTCAGCACCGTTCACTTTTGCAGCAAGGCAACCGTGTTTCTTGCCCATTGCATCGGTGATGACTTCTGCGCAGGTAATCCCTGCGGCGTATTCGTTCACCGTTCCATCCGGCAAAGTGACATGAATCATGCTCATCAATGGTTCCTCCGACAACCCCTATGGGGTTGCACCCTCGCTATGAATCCCGCGCATTGCTTTGACGCCCTTTGGGCGAATCATCGTTTTACCATTCGACGTCAAAATCATCTCCAAGTTGTGATGTTGGAGTCTTCAGAATTTCTTGCTTTATTTCGGGTGACTCTTCCGCCTTTGTGGCGGTTTCAGTCAAAGGCGCCGTCACGACAAACGATTCGCGATCTTCCTTAGCTTGGATTTTCTTACCGTATTCAATGGGCTTTGATACCAACGATTCTTCGCTTTCATCGGGCTCAAAAGTGGGCACGGTTACAATGTTTTCTTCGCCAATTTTCATTTCAGAGAATCCCTCTGAAAGGACGTCGTCAAGGTTGGGTCCTCCTTTGGCAGGGCGTTTCATGTTACCCCCTTTTGTATTCAGTGTAATCAATGCTCGGGTCATTAACCGGATAAAATGCGAGATTGGAGGAAGCACGGCTATTTGAGGGACGGGTTTTAGGGGCTACTATGCGCATCGGCATCGTAGTCAACCCGGATGCAGGCCTCGGCGGTCGTTTAGGCTTCAAAGGCAGTGATGGGCGAGCCGAAGAGGCCAGAGCCGCTGGAGCTGAAGACCGTGCAGGACCTAGGATGCAATTGTGTTTGGAACATCTCGACCAATTGCTATCATCCTCGCTCAATCGGACAAAAACAACCATGACTCTAGTGGGATTAAGCGGACGAATGGGTGATTCATGGTATTATGCAGAATCGGTATCAACTTATGCAGAGTGCATTGGAGTTACTCCTGAAGAGACAAATCAGCAAGATACGATGGACCTGGTTCAGCGATTGATTGATGCAAATGTCGATGCTATTCTCTATGCTGGAGGAGACGGCACAACCAGGGACATCGTCACAATTCTTGAGCAGCAAGGCGAACAGGCACAAAAAATCCCCCTCATTGGCGTCCCTGGAGGCGTGAAAATGCACTCAGGGTGCTTTGCGACAACACCTAAGGCAGCAGCCGAGGTTACCCTAGCCTTCGCTATGGGAGACTTGAGGACTGCAATTACAGAAGTAATGGATCTTGATGAGGAAATTTACCAGGAGGGTGTTTGGAAGGTTCGTATGTATGGGGAAGCCTGGACACCCTCATCGCCCCGCTTTATGCAGGGTGCAAAAGAACAAGTCGAAAGGGCAAGTGAAGAAGACACCATAGAAGGGCTCGCTCATCATGTTCAAGTTCTGCTTGAAGACGAACCCGACCTCATGGTCATATGGGGTAGCGGCGGGACACTACGCCGAATGGGTGAACATGTCAAGCAAGAACTCACGCTTCTCGGAATTGACATTTTCCATGGAGATACCCTTCACAGTGACTTGAATGAATCTGAACTACTCAAACTCATCTCAGCACACAAAGGAACTGACGGAGAGGCAAAGCCGCTTCTCTTGCTTCTTTCACCCATGGGTGGACAAGGATTCCTTATCGGACGGGGTAATCTCCAACTCTCCCCTGATGTATTGAGGATGGTGGGTCATGACAACATCCTCGGCGTAGCCACTCCATCGAAATTGATTGGGCTTGATGCTGTTCGAATTGACACGGGCGATTCAACCTTGGATGATGCCTTTCAGAACAAGCGTTTCATCAAAATCCTTCAAGGATTTAGGACTACTCGGCTCATCCGTGTCGCAGAAATGTAAGTTCATGAAGGGCACCTCAAAATCTTGGAATCAATTTCCGAGAGAGTTAATATCTTCTAAGTAGGTGGGTATATCATGAATCAACTAAGAATTGTTGTTCTCACAGGCGCTGGTATTTCGGCTGAATCGGGTGTCCGAACGTTCCGAGACAACGGTGGACTGTGGGAAGAGCATCGTGTTGAGGATGTGGCAACCCCCCAAGCATGGGCGATTGACCCTGCAATGGTTTGGAGGTTTTACCAAGCACGGAGACGACAGTTGCAAGAAGTGGAGCCAAATGATGCCCACCATGCCCTTACGCATCTCCAGAATAATCTAAAGCAGTTTACCCTCATCACGCAGAATGTCGATGACTTACACGAAAGAAGTGGGAGTAGAGAGGTCTTACACATGCACGGTGAACTCAAGACGTTGCGGTGCGAGATTAGCCACCGCTCCGAAGTTCGGATGAAACCATCAGATCTGACCGATGATGTCGCTCTTTGCTCATGCTGCGCACAACCATCAGGTATGCGCCCAGATATTGTTTGGTTTGGAGAGATGCCCATGCACATGAAGGAAATTATGAATGCGGTTGATGCATGTGATGTTTTCATTGTGGTTGGAAGTTCAGGGCATGTCTATCCTGCTGCTGGCCTTGTTGACCAGGCTAACAACGCTGGTGCGCATACGATTCTGGTGAATCTTGAGGCACCTGCAAATGCCGCAGCATTCAATGAAGTTCATCTCGGGCCTGCAGGAGAATTGCTGCCCGAACTTGTATCCAAGTTACTCAAAACTAACGATTGAAGCTTCAAGACCGTTTTGCTGCGGCTTGGAGTAGTCCTAGGAATGGCGGACTAGGGCGATGAGGTCGGGATTTGAATTCAGGGTGATATTGAACACCGACGTAATATGGATGCTCAGCGAGTTCGAATATCTCACATCGTTGGCCAGATTCGTCCTTACCAACGAAGACCAAACCTGCTGATTCAATACGTTCAATCAAGTCTGGATTGACCTCATAACGATGTCGATGTCGTTCAACAACTGCATCGCCAGGCCCATAGAGGTCCCGAATAGCGCACTTCTCGACCTGCCAGAGCGTTGGACGGCTTCCTAACCTCATGGTCCCACCAAGATGTGTTTTGGAAATCTCGGGCATGAACACGACCGCTGCATGCTCGGGGTTGTCTTCAAACTCCGTTGAGTTCGCTCCTTCCATTCCAAGGACGTTACGGCAGAATTCAATGGTTGCAACCTGTAGACCAAGGCAAATTCCAAGATAGGGGACCTTGTTGGTTCGAGCGTGGTGTGCAGCGAGAATTTTCCCTTCCACTCCTCGGTCACCAAAGCCACCGGGAACAAGAATTCCGTGAGCACCCTTCAACAAATTCCAAGCGATGCTGTGCTCCTCTGAGGATTCTTTGGCCCATGAGGACTCAAGATGGCTCGCCTCTATCCAATCGATAACCAATTTACGGTTAACGGCCATGGATGCGTGTTGTAGACTTTTGATTACGGAAAGATAAGCATCAGAAAGGTCGGTGTACTTCCCGACCATTGCAATGTGTACTTCTTCGGAAAGCGTATCGACATGATGAGCCATTTCGCTCCATTCCTTCAGCAGGTTGGTGTTCTTACAATCAACGCCAAGGATCTCACAAAGTCCCTGCTCTTGTAACATAAGAGGTACGTGGTAGATGTTAGGGACATCATGTGTAGACATGACAGCTTCGGGCTTCACATGACAGAAGGCAGCAAGTTTGTTTCGAGTTTCATCATTCAATGGTTGTGAAGAACGACAAACGAGAATATCAGGAGTGATTCCAAGCCCACGCAATTCCTTAACCGTGTGTTGTGTTGGTTTTGTCTTTTGTTCACCAACAGGACCGAGAACGGGAACCAGCGAAACATGAACGAAACTAACATTTTCTCTTCCAACTCGGAATTGGAATTGACGTAGAGCCTCAACGTATGGGGCCGATTCAATGTCACCAACGGTTCCGCCAAGTTCGATAATGCAAGCGTCAGGCACTTCCCCACTACCGTCTGCAGGACGCATTGCAACATCCTCAATCCAGTCTTGCACAGCATCCGTCACATGAGGAATAACTTGGACGGTTTTGCCCAAGTAGTCACCACGACGTTCAGCCTCAATTACCTTCGAATAAATTTTTCCAGTTGTGAGGTTGTTGTCCTTTGAGAGATTAATGTCAAGGAAACGTTCGTAATTTCCAAGGTCCAAGTCCACTTCTCCACCGTCATCGAGAACGAAAACTTCCCCGTGTTCAAAGGGAGACATGGTGCCAGCATCGCTGTTTAGATAGGGGTCAATCTTGATGGAAGTGACCTTGAGGCCAGCGCTTTTGAGAAGAACACCGATGCTGCTTGCGGTAACGCCCTTTCCTAATCCAGAAAGCACACCTCCGCTAACAACTACGTATTTCATGCACCATCAACGGGCTTTTAGGCCGTCGCGCCTCCCTAATCAACATACCTCAACATCAGCGTTGTTTTGCAATCTCAGCGAACGATTGTGGAAAACCGTTTGAGCGAAGGATGAAAAGGTGTCCGATGTGAACAGAAACGAGGGCGAGCCATGAATCATCTACCCGATACCATGGCTGCTTGGACGAAAACCCAAGATGAGGTGGGGGGATTTACCCTCGAAGAGCATCCTGTGCCTGTTCCGAGCCCAGGAGAAGTCCTGGTGAAGACCCAATCAACCTCAGTTTGTGGAACTGACCTCCACATATGGAAATGGGATGAATGGAGTCGGAACAACGTCCCCCTTGGAACCGTAACCGGCCATGAAACGAGTGGGATTGTTGTCGCATTAGGAGAAGGCGTCAAAACCCATGCAATCGGGGACAATGTAGCCATTGAGTGTCATCTTGCCTGTTGGAATTGCCCACGTTGTGATGAAGGGAATGCTCACATTTGTGAAAACGGTTCGATTTTTGGAGTTCATGGAAACGGCGCATTTGCACCATATTTCACCGTTCCATCAGTCAATGCACGTCATGTCCCCACTGGACTAGACCCTGGCCATGCATCCATCCAGGACCCATTGGGCAACGCAATTCACACTCTCACAGGAGGGCCCATTGAAGGTGCAACCGTTGCGGTTCACGGCCTCGGACCAATAGGGCTCTTTGCAGTGAATGCCGCCAAAGCCATGGGAGCGGCCATGGTGATTGGGATTGATTGGGACAACCAATACCGAATGAATCTCGCAAGAGAATTAGGAGCTGATTTAGTGCTCGGTAAGGACGATGATGTTGTGAAGAGGATTCTTGAAGCCACCGATGGTCGAGGCGTTGACAACTCATGCGAGTTCTCAGGCTCGCCTGCTGCTCTATCCAATGCTATTCATTCAACAAGGATGGGTGGTTACGTAAACATCCTCTCAGTTTATGGTCAATCAATGACAGAGATTCCGATGAATGAAGTAGTATTCCGCTACCTTCATTTGAAAGGAATCAACGGCAGGAAAATGTGGTCAACATGGGACAAAATGCACGCTCTTTTGGAACAAGGCAGCATTGACATAGACCGAATCCTCACGCATAGAATGCCTGTTTCCGAATTTAAGGAAGGAATCGCATTGGCCCTTTCTGGGGAATGCGGTAAAGTTGTTTTAGACTTTGATTAAGCCCCAATCCATCGGTACCTTCGGGCGCCCTCATCGACACCTTCGTCACCAATTTCAACCAGAGCAAATTCACCTTGAGGTTCAACAACGCTGTTATCTTGAACCCCTTTGTGGAGTTTTTCATAGGTCGTATGATCAATCGCAATTCTGCCAGCAAGTCGCTCAAAGAGATGCCAGCGAGAAACAACTTCTCTCCATCTCGGGCTCACCGTACCGCTGAAGACCTTGGCTTTAGCACCCGAGCCGTAACCGCACAAACCGAATTTGGTATCGTCCAGGTTACTGTTATCCTCCAAGTCGGATTCGAAGGTTGACATCAAAGCAAGGAAAATTGAACCTGTATACTGGTTTCCGATCAAGCTACTCGCACGCTGACCTTTCTCAATCCGGCTCGCATGGAATTTAATGTATTCTGGAGTTTTTGAAATTGCCCGACGATATGCATCCATGTCTTGCTCCCATTTTTCAACGAGGCTTTCGTTGTCTGAGGGAGGTAATTCGGGCATAGGTCCAATGTTCTCTGCGACATTGACCCACATCTCGCTGTCTTGACGGTCATGACGGAAGACATCAGGGAACATTCGCTTTGCTTGGAATGCATAAGGAAGATGCATGATAATTCGTGACCATTGTTCGGTGAGTTTTTCGTCCTTCACAGGGTCAAATATTCCCTGGCGAGCAGCTTTTTTGGTGTAGTCGTGGAAAGCTTGGCGAACTGCTGTCTGGTAGCACCGATTGGAAAATTGGCCATCAAAAATGGGTTCGTCACGATGAACGCTTACGGACTCCTCACCGTGGGCAAAGATACCAAGTTTTCTCACAGTGGATTCTGGAAGATGACGAATCATGCGTTCGATAAGCCCTTTCTTCACCGATTGGCCCGTTTCTTGAGCCAATTCAAGCACGTTTGTAATCACTGACCGAATGGTAACCTTTCGGCGTGGCTTGAAAAAGTCGTGAACAGGAGTGGTTGAAACTCCTATGCAATCCGGAATTTCCAGTAAGCGAGGGTTCCTTCGAATCAATAGGGCACCACCTCCAGCACCTTGCGTGTACTCACCTGAGGACTCCAAAGCATACTTTGCATTGTCAGAGAAGATAACCACGCCCAATCGTTCATCGGTTTCATTTGAGCGAGCCACCCAGTCAAGTGTGGTGTGCATTGCATCAACTGCTCCAATACATGCAAACGTCATATCAACAACATCACAGGTTTGAAAACAGTCTTTTCCAAAGCGTTCTGAGTAGCGTTGTGTCAGCATATCGAGAATGTATGTTGCGGTTGGTTTCGCTCCGTCAAGGGCGGATTCAGTCCCGAGATACATTCGGCCAATATCTCTGGGATTAATCCCGTTACGGTCGATCAATTGCATTACAGCCATCGCCCCCATTGTCGCTGTATCTTCGTGCGCATCGGGTATGGCCATGGCCTCAAGTCCGAGCCCCTTACTCAATTTGCCGTAGTCGGCACCTCGTAAAGTTGCGAAATCCTTCATATCCATGTAAAGGCGAGGAAAGTGAATGGCAATGTCATCAATGCCAACCGGTGGTTCACTGCTGTGTTCCATGAGCGTTCGGTTTTCAGTAGGCTATTTGAAAGGGTGGACTGTAAAAATAAACAAATGCTCTATTTTTCATTCCCCGTCCAAACCGTCTGGGATGGTTGGATCTTGTTTTGCCCAAAGAACATCGTCGATGCGAAGAACGGAGAGCGCCGCTTCTGTTGCTCCAGCAAGGACCTGGCGAGTGATGCGTAGGGGTTCAACAACTCCTTTCTCTTTCATATTTGCAGGTCCACGAGCAATGACGTCCAAGCCGATACAATGAGCCTCTTCTGAGGTTGAAGTGCTTTGTTCCGCAACGACACGAAGCAAGGTATCGAGAGGGTCCAAACCTGCATTCTCGGCAAGAACTCGGGGGATGACTTCCAAGGCATCAGCAAAGGCTTCAACCGCAAGCTGTTCCCGGCCTGGGATGGTTTCAGCATGACGTCGGAGGAAACGTGCAAGGGCAATTTGCGTTGCTCCTCCACCAGGTAAGAGTTCAGGCTCTTCAAGTAGTTGGCAGGCAACACCCAAGGCGTCTGCAAAGCAGCGTTCTACTTCACCAACTGCTTCGTTAGTTGAGCCTTTTGCAATGAAGGTTGCACCCCCTTCTTCAGTGTCAACAATCCAGTGCATTACTCCGTCCCACCGCTCGTTTCGACTCTCGATAAAAACTCCCAAGTCGCTCTTTTGCAAACCTTTGATATTGTAACCTAGGACAGCACCTGTTCCACGAGCAAGCAGGTCCAAATCTGAACGAGACACTCTACGATATGCTTGAATTCCTGCGTGACTCAATGCTTGATGCATATCGTCGTCAATTCCTTCTTTGCAGGCGAGTAGGGTCACCCCGAGTTCAACGAGAAGGTCAACTTGGGCATCCAGAATCTCCTTTTCCTTGGCTCTAAACGATTCAAGTACACCGGGTCCACTCACTTTTAAGTTGACATCGCTCATCATGTTTCGACGTTCTAGACCACCATCAACGAGGGCAACCTTTCCTGCCTTGAGCAATTTTGGCATGCTATCTATTGCTCTCTTTTTCGCCAAAACCAAACCAGTGACGAGATGAGAATCGGTCATACTGCCCCCAGTTTGAGTGAGGACTTTCACACGAGTTGGGTCTGCAATCACACCGTCTGAACCGATTGCAACAATTGCTTTAGCGGCCTCAATGGCTAAGCCTGCAAGATGGAACTGCATGGCTTCGTGAATTTTTCCTGCAAGCGAGGTTACAGCAGCTTGGTGTTGCATGACTTCGTTCGCCTGCAGAGTTAATGAAGGAAAGTGACCCCGACAGGCTTCTTCTGCAAACCGATAACCACGTGCAATAGCCGAGGGATGTACTCCTTGTAGGACAAGTTCCCATGCATTTTGAAGCAGTTCTGCTGAAAAGAGAACGGCACTTGTTGTACCGTCCCGAGCGATGCGGTCTTGCGTTGTTGAAGCGTTGATGAGCATCTTTGCAACCGGATGTTCAACCTTAGCTGATTCAAGGACTGTCACACCGTCGTTGGTGACCATCGTACGGCCTTCGTCGTCAATAAGGAGCTTATCTTGCCCTCGGGGACCTAACGTGGTACGTACTGCACCTGCAAGAGCCAGGGCAGCCGTGATGTTGTTCCTAAGGGCTTCACGGCCAGTAGTGCGAGTCGTTTCCTGAAGGATAGGAACTTCGCTCATGCACTGGCCACCTGCCACTTACCCATAAGCCAAACGCATGAAGCGTAGAGCAGTTGAGTTCAGTCTTCGTCTTCAACGACTTCAAAGTCAGCGTCAACAACATCGTCATCAACGCTGATGTCTCCGTCCTCGCCGCTCTCTTGTTGGGCCATCTCTGCTGCTGCTGCCTCGTAAAGTTTCGTTGAAACTGCATGCATGGCTTCTTCAATTTCTTTGACCTTAGCTTGAATTGCTGCGTCGTCCATTGCATCGATGTCAATCGGTTTACCGTCATCATCTTGAACCATAGTTTCCAACTCATCCAAGTGAGCCTTCACAGGGTCGATTTCACTGTCATCCAATTTGTCAGCGGACTCGTCAAGGGTACGACGTGTTTGATATACGACTTGGTCGGCCATATTACGCAACTCGACCTTACCCTTTCGGCGTTGATCCTCTTCAGCAAACTTCTCTGCTTCAGCAATTTTACCCTGGATTTCATCTTCGGTCAGCGAGGTTGCAGATTCAATCTTGATGGACTGTTCTTTGCCTGTCCCCATGTCCTTTGCACTGACGTTGACAATTCCGTTTGCGTCAATGTCGAAGGTGACTTCAATCTGAGGGATACCCCGAGGTGCAGGTGGAATTCCAACCAGTTGGAACTGGCCAAGCGTAACGTTGTCTTTAGCGAACTCGCGCTCACCCTGCAACACATGGATTTCAACCGCTGGTTGGTTGTCCGAGGCAGTGGAATAGATTTCAGAGCGTCGGGATGGGATGGTTGTGTTTCGTTCAATCATGGTTGTCATGACGCCACCAAGGGTTTCAATTCCCAAGGTAAGAGGCGTGACGTCAAGTAGAAGAATATCTGAAACACCTTCATCTCCGGCAATAATACCTGCTTGAAGTGCAGCACCAAGAGCAACTGCTTCATCAGGGTTAATTCCCTTGTAAGGAGGCTTTCCTGCTTCCTTTTCTACAGCCTCTTGGACCGCAGGAACTCGAGTTGAACCACCAACAAGAATTACCTTGTCAACGTCACCTTTCTTAATGCCAGCATCTTTCATTGCTTGACGAGTAGGGACCATGGTTTTCTCAACAAGTTTTGCAATGAGATCTTCAAATTTAGCACGACTCATTGACATATCCATGTGGACGGGTTGACCGTCAGCCATGGAGATGAAAGGAAGATTGATTTGGGTTTGTTGTGTTCCTGAGAGTTCAATTTTAGCCTTCTCAGCAGCTTCCTTCAATCGGGACATAGCTTGCTTATCCTTTGACAAATCAATACCGGTTTCTTTCTTGAATTCAGCAACCATCCAATCGATGATTTTCTCATCAAAGTCATCTCCACCAAGTTTGTTATTTCCAGCAGTGGCTTTGACTTCTATCTGAGGTTGACCGTCAACTTCGTAAATTTCAAGGATGGATACGTCGAACGTACCTCCACCTAGGTCGTAGACGAGGATGGTTTGGTCCTGGGTCTTGTCAACACCGTATGCTAATGCAGCTGCAGTTGGTTCGTTGATGATACGAAGAACCTCGAGTCCTGCGATTCGGCCAGCATCTTTGGTGGCTTTTCGTTGTGCGTCGGTAAAGTATGCAGGGCAAGTTATGACCGCTTGAGTGACTTCGTGTCCAAGGTATGCCTCTGCTTCCGCCTTGAGCTTTTGGAGAATGAAAGCTGAAACCTCTTGAGGAGTGTATTCTGTCCCATCAATCTCAGTCTTCCAGGAGGTACCCATGTGTCGCTTCACTGAAATCATAGTTCGGTCGGTGTTGGTTACAGCCTGTCGCTTTGCAGTTACACCGATGAGACGTTCTCCACCGTCTTTGGCAAAAGCCACAACGGAAGGAGTTGTTCTGGCGCCTTCTGCATTCGGAATAACAACCGGTTCTCCGTTTTCGATTGTTGCCACACAGCTGTTTGTTGTTCCTAGGTCAATTCCAATTACTTTACTCATAATGTTTCACTTCCTTTTTTCAAAAGATGGGGATCCCACCGTCATCCTCGTCGTCATCATCGCTGTTGTCTCCAACGTCAATGTTGACTTCGCTTACAGTGGGAATATCGTCGTCACTTACAGATGACTCAAGGGCTTTTCCTTGGGGAGTTAATTTGAGTGTGATGTCGAGAATACCGTTGTTTAACGTCCAATCTACGACGTCATCACACGGATGCGGCAACTGAACCAAAGCCAAAGGAGCAGGTTGAGTCGTGCGCATGATTTCAATTTGAGAACCATCTTTGATGAGCTCAATTTCTAATTGCTCGGTTTCAATGTCCCCTTTGAGGGTGAAATCAATAGTTACAGACATATTCCATCCGTCAAGATAAATATCTTCGGTAGGAAGTTTGAGGGTCTCTTCATTACTTTCAAGAGCACTTGGGTCAAGTTCAACCGGCGCAGCAGGAGATGCGTCCACCCGAACATCAACGCCGAAATTCTTCAGCATGTCTTCAAGAGAGCCTCCAGATGAGAACAGTTTGGCAATATCCGACATGTCGAGATTGAAGTTTGCATCTCCTTTGGCTAGCTGTTCTGGGTCCAAACCGAGCGCTCCGACTTGGTCACGAATTTGGTTCAAAAGGCCACGCAGTTGGTCTCGCTTGAAGGGAATCCCCATGCTTGAAAGCATCTCTTCAAGTTTGTTTAGCAAGTCCTCTTCCCACTTGTCGTCCGCCATTCACTTCACCACTACTTAACCATCAGTTGTATAGTGCCCACCATGGCACTCCATATAAATCTAATGAAGTTCAAACCTTTCAAAAAAGCAAGGCTCAGCCTCATTACTAAGAAATTTAGAGCCTTTTTTTAGCGTGCCTTAGCAAAAAAACTTCATTCGCCGGTAATGAATTTCACAAGTGTGCGAACATGAACTCCAGTGGCCCCGTGATTGACCATTTTGTTGGTCTTGGCACCCCAGTAGGTTCCTGCAATGTCCATGTGAGCCCATGGAATATCTTCTGCATCATCGCCTTCGCCACGCTGAGGAACGAATTGCTTGAGGAATGCAGCAGCAGTGTTTGCACCTCCATAGCGTCCTGCTCCAAGGTTACGAGTATCAGCGATCTTTGAGTTTGTCATCTCCTTTTCAAACGCAGGGAGAAGGGGCATTGGCCAAGCCAGTTCACCAACTTCCTTGCTGGTTTCATGGATCCGAGTACGGAAATCATCATCGTTTGACCAGAGACCTGTTGCTTCGTGACCAAGTGCAACGACGCATGCTCCTGTGAGGGTTGCAAAGTCGATGATATATTCTGCATCAAAGTCAGTTCCTGCCTTCCAAAGCCCGTCTGCAAGAACAAGACGTCCTTCAGCATCGGTGTTGAGAATTTCAATGGTTTTACCCGAGAGCGTCTTGATGACGTCCCCTGGGCGCTGAGCATTTGCTGCTGGCATGTTCTCAGCCATACATGTGATGCCTACGACCTTCTTGTCGTAGGCAATGGCTGCGAGAGCTTGCATGGTACCAAACACCGTTGCGGAACCGCCCATATCGTACTTCATCTCATCCATGTTTGCACCAGGCTTGAGAGATATACCTCCGGTGTCAAATGTGATCCCCTTTCCAACCAATATTGGGTGTCGTCCTTTCTGGTCACCGTTGAGTGTGAAGATGACCATGCACGGTTTTCGGGATGAACCCATACCAACTGCGACAAGTCCACCCATTCCATGGCGCTTTGCAGTTTCGTAATCAATGACTTCAACCTTGACATTGTCGTATTCATCAGCCCACTTCTCAGCCATCTCAGCGAAGGCCATAGGGTACATGTCGTTTGGAGGACAGTTTCCTAAGTCTCGCGAAAGATGTACGCCAGACACAACTGCCCTTGCTCGGTCAATAGCAAGAGAGAGGGTGGATGCATCGCTTTCGTTACAGTTAATTCGAGCAGTCAATGGAGTTTTTTCGTCATCTTCGTCGGTTTTCTTGTAAAGGTCATACTTGTAATCCCTCATCATCATTCCTTCAGAGAAGGCGATGATTTCATCAACATCCGATGTATGAAACACGACGGTTAATTCCGAATCGTGGGACTTTTTGTGCTGTGCAACAACGGTTGCACCTGCATCTCGGTAGGTTTGAGTTGTGCTCTTTTCTTCCTTTCCAAGTCCAACGAGAATCGCTTTTCCGCCTTCTGTACCGTACAACGACATGATGCTGTTTGCTTTCCCTTTGAAATCTCCTTCACTCAACACTCGGTTGATTTGGCTCTTGAGGGCTGCTGGGACGCCTTCTGCGTTATCCGTAATCGTTTGTGTGCCCTCAAAAAGAGGAAGTACAAGGGTGCCGTTGATGTTGTTTCCTGAACTCACTGTTACTTGC
>TARA_B110001452_G_scaffold267600_1_pt1 | contig 26074 bp, 10 predicted proteins | sample TARA_B110001452 | Tara Oceans TARA_B110001452 (sample SAMEA4396971) | marine metagenome | biome: Polar Biome; feature: [DCM] deep chlorophyll maximum layer (ENVO:01000326); material: water (ENVO:00002006), including particulate matter (ENVO:01000060) such as... | depth 25 m
AAGCGTATCCTTGTCCGCATGCCCACGCTTTTGTTTAGCCCTCAACTCTTCGAGGAAGGAGAGTTTACCTGTGGATTCAGCCGCTTTTAGTCCTGCTTTTTCTGGAAGAACGAGAGCTTCGGATGGAAGGCCTTTTGCAATCTTCACAAGGAGTTTGTCGTTCTCCATTTCTTTGATTTGAGCGGCATGCTGATCGTCAAAACCCTTGTCCTTGACAGCCAATTTGTGACGGTACGCCATAATGGAAATAAGTCGGTACATACTTCGATAAGTCTCTTTTAAATTTTTACAGCCTTCGTAATCACGAATGTCGCCTTTAGGTACCTCTATGCCGCCCTTGAACACAGCATCATTCACAAGAATGTCAGTTGCTCCTTTGATGTTGTCTGGGTCAGTGTAATGTTTTTCAATCACAGACGTGGGTATGATGAATTTTTGCGCAAACCCAATGTTTTCATTATCTGTCCATTTTTCGACTCGGGCGCTAAGCCAGAGAATGTTGTACAAAAAGACATATGGATGTAATTTTGTATTTTCTAAATATGAATCTGGATCCTTTCCTGACAAGTGCTTCATCACTGCCCTGTAATGGGCCGCTGCTTCGTTAACGGGGGCTTGTTGAAGCGTCGTTGTAATTGACGCTGCAGGGCCGAAATGAGATTTGGTGAAGAATTCTTTTGTATCCTTAACAGTCCCTATTGAGGCGTAAATACTTCCTCGGAGAGCGCTCCGGTATGTGTCAACATCGCCTCGAGAGGAACTGTTTGTGTGGACCTGGACCAAGAGACCTGACGGAATCCCGATGATTCGATCACTAAACCCACTCATTTGGAAGTGTACGCGCTCGGTAGAATGGTTTTTCGACATGTACTCTGATTGGGTGAGTGCCTCATTCAATAGGGTTGCAATGTCAAAAACAAGTCTACGAACAAGCAGATCGGTCTCTTGAGAACTTGCAGTGAATTTTTCCAAATCGGAACTTTCGGTTTCATTTGCTCCAACTTCTTCAACTTCTGTGAGCCCATCCGTCTCCTCGTCGAATGGAGAGTTTTCTTGAGTAGATTCATTTGTATCTAAGTCGCTGTATTGCACTGATGCTTGCAACGTTTGAAGGAAGTAGCGAAGTTGTTCTTCTTCTTCCAGCGCTATATCTTCAATGCGTTCTAACAATTCAAACCAGTATGTTTTAGCTTGGTTTGAATCAGGATTTACATTCGAATAGGTTTCAAAGAATAGTTTAGTATCAAGCATTCGTTGCCTCAAAACTGCCGCCTGAGCCACCACCGAACGAGGTTCATCATAGAGCGTAAAATGACTAGTTTCGAAAGGGTTTGACCCTATGATGGTTGAAATCGATGTGGCATACTCAGCAAGATTGATTTCATTCGCCTCTGCAACATGATGCAACGCTGATGTGATATCGGAAACGCCGTCTGCTGCATTCATCAAGAGTATTCTAAGGAACGAACTCAATTCGAGTCGCTGCTCTCCGGGTAACAGCCCGACATATCGCAATCTGTTCAGTTTATCCAGTGCCTTCTTGAATTTTGGAGACGAATATTGTCCAATCACGTCTGACTGCGAATCAGGCGACATGTACCTTGCAACGCTCCCCGCTAAACTTTGTGACGGCAAAACCTTGGCGTATGGTCCAGATGTTGTATCTCGAATGACTGAGAGGTACCGGTGCATCTTTGGATGGAGGCGTAAAACAAGCAATTCCTCATCATCGGTATCGCTTGGAGCAAGAATAAACTTCAGAGACAAATCATGTTGTGCTAAGTATGATTGAGTGTCTATAAAATACTCATTTGCATCACGGCGGATTTCTTCGATAATCGCGAATGCGGATTCTGTATCTGGTTTTGTTCCACTGTACGTAGTATTCGGTTGAAAACATTCAGAGAGAAGATGAATTATGCCTTGGGCATATTGTATCCATTCATCGGAGCCTTGGATGTCTTTGTTCTCTTCCAGCTGGTTGGACGCTTGATCAAGGTAACAAGAGACCAAGAAGGAATGGAGATAACTTGGAGACATTGCTGCCAAAACTTCCTCGGTCCATATTCCAAGTTTAGGAAGTACTTCTTCCAATGTGTTTAGATTAACCCTTCCGGAATCTTTTGCGTATTTTGAAATTTCGACTGATGTGCGAAGGACTTGTAGTTCCAACCTCGGTGGAGTGTCACACTGGTACCCATCTAAATGTTCGAGCCTTGGGCCACCTAAGATTTTGGAATTAAGAGTCTCTTTCTCGATGGTGGTAAGCCAGCGCAACATGTTGACAAAATGAAGGTAAGTAAAACCCTGAGATTTGAGGGTTTGACGTTGGGCCGGGGACAGCCTGAATAAACTGGTAGTTTCATCTTTCCATTTATTAGAGATTAGATCTGTAAGTTCTATTAATTTCTCGGGCTCCTTTTGGCCCATCAATGTGTATGGATTATGTTGGAGCATGTACTCCATGCGCACTCCGAAAAGAGAGTTCATAAGGTAAATTGGCCCTCCGGCAATATCGAAATCTGTAGCCATGAAAGGATTCTGAATCGTACCATCCACAGTCTTAGAAAGGAATATTTTACCGTAGGCATCCGATACCTCGTTCGAAGTTTGCAGGTTATCATCGGCATGGAAGGTTTCTCCCAAACTTTCAGAATCTGATAATTCCATCAAACCAACCACCATCGGAGGTTTTGTATGATTTGACAAGTCTTGACGATCAAAATACTCCATTTTTCCGGATATGTAATCATCTGACGGCAATTGTGAGCCAATGATATTCATAATCAGATCAAACACAACTGCATTGTACACAGTATACGTTGCTTCCTCGACAGGAATGCCTGAGCCTTTGACGCCGCGTTCAAGATGAGCATTACTGATTATGATGTTTTTGATCCCGATATCATTGCTTGACTTACTCAGTGCTTGCACTTGCTTCGTCAAGTCCCTTCTGATCTTGTTAAAATTTTCAAGTTTCATCGAATATGTGTTGATGGTTTCTTTAATTTCCTTGAATAATTTCTTTTGCTCTTCCGCAGCTCCCTGATTTAGGAGAGAAACCAATGGGTTCATCAAAATCTTCATTTCAGGTTCTAATACCTTCAATTTCTTTTTACTGTCTTCGTCCAATGAGGCAGTTGGAACAATTTGTATTATTGTTTTAAGCATCAATTCGAGATGTGCCAGCGTGATGTTGGGTGCGAACGCATGGTCATCTTCGCCAGAGGAACTTGCGGTGTTTTTACTTTGGACTTTAGCAACGATGTATGTGCCGATTGGATCAGACATGCATTCAATCCATTTGTACCAAAATTTAGTCGAAGGACGCCGCCCCATCTCGTCAAAACTGCCGCACCAGGTGTTGAATAACTCCGTATCAGGTTCATTATCAGGGAGCATCGCGAGTAACTCTGACACGCCGGCCATGGCCTCGCCATCAGGCTGTTTTAGCTTCTTCGATTCATTATATATTGGAGAGGAAATCAAGAATTCAAGATTCTTTTTTCTTCTGCTTTTGTTTTTGTTATGTCCGCTTAATGACTTCAGAAGCATTTCCATAAAAGGCTCCTCTTCACCCCACCCAAGGAGCTTGCTCAACTTAAGTAATGATGATTCCATCTCATTGTAGAGGTCGTCCAAAGCCCAAACTGTAGCACTCCAGTCGCCAAGGGTGAATGGATCCATCGGTGAGTGAATTCCGTCATAGTGAGCCTGCAATACATCGCTGATAATGAAAGGCGTATTGAAGTCGGCACTAATTTTTGCTTCCGACGCACCCTTGCCAACTGAAATGACCCAAATCATCGTCTCGGAATCAAATTGACGGCGCAACATCTGAAGAACTGGAAGCACCATACCACTTCCACTGCCTCCCGCATAGGAATGGGTGACAATCACATGATTTGGGCTACGGCCTCCCTTTCGGCCAACCTCATTCAACGCCTCTCTAATTTCTGAATCACGGGTAAACCCATAGGCCCGCCCCATGCCTGTTTTTCCGCCCGCACCATCTTGATCTTGGTCTAATTTTAGTGTGTTCATTGCTTTTCTACGAACCGATGAATGTTCGGACTCTGTGACTGAGTCGCCCCACAAAAAGAAGCCGGGTGCACCGGGATCGACTAAATCATCGACCTCCCCTCCGAGGTTCATTGCAAGAATGTGAAGGTTTTGATCGCACATGGTCTTCAAATCCAATTCGGCATTTTCACGAACTTGTTGGTTGATATGTTTACGATCGAGTAAGTTCTGTTTGAACCGCTTCTGGTCATGAATTCCAAGCCCACGCATCAATGCAGAACACCGAGCGTCGTTGAGGTTATCTAAACAGTACATCAGGCATTCACGAAGAATTTGACTTCCCGCTTGACCAAGGCCGAGCCATAAGACCGAACCGTCTGTGGAAATGTTAGATTTTTTGTTCTTCAACAGTGAACGAAGGGCATGTATTCTAGTCTCTACTTTAGAAAGGGAATTCAGCGCTGTATCAATGGATGTTTTGGTGGTCCCAACTAAACTCAGTGAGGTGTTTATGCCAACCCAACTGGTGTTTAATTCTTCATAGTCTGATTTAGCATCCTTACCCGCTCGAAGTGCTTCGATTTCGTCGTAAAGCGATTGCATTTTGCTGGTGAAATTAGCAAGCCTGCGCCTTAATATGCCGCTATTACGATAGATTTCTTTTATCTCATCTCCTTGTTCCTTCTCAAAGTTCAGCACTTCAGAAATAGATTGTGACAGTTGTTGCTCCATTACAGCTTCAAGATCGTGCGTCGACATAATGGTGTCAAGTTGTTCAATCAATGCTGCCGGAGGATGCTGTAAAAGTGATTTCAAAGTAATTGGTTGTTCACAGATAGCGAGGACTCTTTTTACCTGCTCTTGAGGGTCTTGATCTTGAGGGTCTTCCTCAGCGGGAATTGCAGGCAGCATCTGATTAGCAAGCGTCAGTACTTGATCATAAGGAGTCGAAGCCGATTGGTCCAATTCCAGATTGATTGGTAGAGTGGGCATTGCGAGTGCTATCCCCTCGGTACCGGGGCGCCTCAAAGCAAAAAGAGATTTGAGGGCATTGTGCATAACCTGTCGTTGTAAATCGAGGATATCGTCACGCGTCGATTGAAATTTGTAATCTTTAGGGTTAATTTGATCTGCGTCGGGGACATTGATGAAATTGTCGAAGAAATTTTCGTCAAGCGCCAAAGTGATCTTTGGGTCGGTTTCGGTTTCTTTTTTGAAGTTCTCATTGAACTTATTAAGCCGTTCATTGACATATGCCTCTAATTTCTCATAGTGTTCCTTCATTTCGTCCGTAGAGGATTCGTCATCAACATAATTTTCTAGAATATCAAGAGAATCTTTGAGCGCCTCAGTAATGATGAACCCTGGATCTGCGTGGCTTTTGCCCCCTGGTTTGACAGTGCTTCGATTCAAATGTGCAGAGAGCAGCATCTGGGAGAGGCGCAATAATTTGATGAAGGAAGTTGTTTCCTCCTCATCAGCATACCACTTCCGCACGATGGAATTGTCAACTGCTGAAATTGTATCAGGGGAAGCCAAGAATGATTCAAATCGGAATTCATTTTCCTTCGATTGTTTCAAGGATATGGTTCGGAAGCTCAATGGCAAAATATTTTTCGCCCGCTCAGAATCAATGGTTACAGGGCCCCTTTTCATCGCTCGTACTCTTGTCCTTCCGACCCCGAGGTAATCGTGAGATTCAATCGACTTTATGATTTGGTTCCACGTTGGGTGGGTATTATCAAACGGAGATAATATAACTTGTACCAGATCTTGGTTAACGACACCTGTCTCGTCCATAGTTAAATCAACACAGCCTAGATAATAATCTGTTCCCCGTTGATTTCTCTTGAAGTTGGCCAGAAACCAGACCAAATTGAAGATGTGAATGCAAACAATGGTTCCATTTGATTCATGCTCGTGTCTTCAAACTCAGAGACATGCATCTCATATTGGAGAGTGATTGGGGGAAGGTGTAATTTCTTCGAGAAATTCAAAACGTCATTCACCTCAAGGGTTGCAGTTGACGAAAGAATGAGTTCAAACGGAGGGTTGCATCTTTTGAGAGCAAATGTTTCCACACTCTTGGAAATGTCTCCTGAATCTGAACCGGGTAATACTTCACCAAACACGATGCATTGTGAATGCACTTTAGACTTGGCAATCACCTCTTGAACGAGGTGACGCGCAACATGGTCCACAAAGGATTGCGGAACCTTTGCCTGCTCCAATAATGAATGGACATAAAGGAACGTCAACGAGGAGATACGCCTTTGGCGAACGGACAAAGAAAGAGCAATCATAGCTTCAAGAATGGTCGTCAAACTTTGATGTATTGCAGCAAAATCATCCAAGCCATTAGCGGCGCTCCCGTGGGGTATTAATCGTTCAGCAAGCAGGATATTCATTCCGCCAAAACAGAAATACAGTGATTCATGATGTCCTTTTGATGCAATAAGTTCCGACGAAACATAGAGGAGTCCATTTCCAGGCCGGAGTACACCCGCGTCTCCGGATGAAGATCTAATTTGAGCTATTTTGTTTCGTACATCATAGCTCCAAAAGTCACTATCTTCGATGTATTTTTCAGAAACCAGCCAAACTTGTAAATCCCTGATTAAATCCTCGATTCGTTGTGAAAAATCATTTGCCTGAGGCGCAGTATAATGCGCCCGTCTTGAATGAAATGGAGCTGATGTTGCAGCGGAAAGAGGGAGCAGAACTATGAGTTTTTGCCCGGTTTTCGGAGGCTCGATATCTGTGCAATCTTCATTGAGAACTTGGATAAGAGGTGCATGTTCTTCTGAAGATGAAGCGTAACACAGGGCTATTGATTCTTTAAGACGCTCAAGCAAAATTCCACCCCTGTAAATTATTCAAATCGAAATCAAGGGGGTCAATCAATAGGCATGGGGCAGGGATGGAAACCAGCTGGGTCCGTATGACTCGGCAACTAGGTAACTCAAACCCTGCATGTTGAAACTGCTCTTCCGAACACAGGAGGACGGCGGGAAAACGAGGAACAAAACGCCTTTGCTCCTCACCATCAAGTTGCACGGAAAGTCCACCCCTGCGTTCGAAACTATTGGGCATAAACCGATCTAAGAAGAGCGCCTCCTCGGGGTGATGGGTGAGGTAGAATTCAAGCAATTGCGGATGTAATTCCAATATTCGAACGGCGATGATAAGCCAGCCTGAACCGCTTGAATTGAAGGGGTGATCTACAAATGGTTTCATGGGCGTCATGGCAATTGGTTTGAACTCTGGAAGATTCTTCAATACTTGAATGATTTTTTCAAACATCGAGTTCATTGATGTTTCGAATTCCGCCCCAGTCTCTCCCATGTTCCACTGCCTTTGCCGAGCAATATCATGGAGACTAATTTTGTCCAGTTGCGTGAGAGGTTCCACATTTCTTCCGCCCATCTTGAGGCTCTTTTTGAAGCGAGCCAACATCGATTTATTCATCAACAATTGGAGGATGCGTAAATCGCTAGGCCAAATTGATTGAGCCGACTTCAAGTCATAACCGATTGCAGTTTGCAGAATTCGATTGGATGGCATGTCTGGAAAACGATCGATCATTGAGGCGTAAGGTATCAAGTAAAGCGAGCGTGAAGAGTAAGCTAGAGGCGAGAAACCCAAGAATGGATCTACAACAGTCGATTCACCGCCCTGATTTACTCCCTGAAAGCATCGTTCAAGAGCTGTTTGATGATCTTCGGGCGATATTGGTTTTTGGCCGTTTTCGGTCATAGAAATTCCTAAAATTTCCACTGAAAGATTGTCGACTGTTCGCTCGCATAATTGCCTGTATCCACAGAAATCGCAAACAGTTCGATCAACAAGTTTTGCTGACTCAACTGATTCATCGAACCAATCTGGGTGCTGGCATGAAAACTCCTCTTTGCTGCCTTTTGTTGTGACTTCTCGCAGAAAAATAGATATTTGTTTGAACTCTAATGCTGAACCAGCCCATATGAGTTCGCCAAAAAGTCGCTCAACCTCTGGATCGTTTAGCGTTCGTTTCGATTTTTGTTGGAGCGTATGCAGTTGGTTCTCTGAGAGCACTATTTCAACGGCCACACTAGATCACTCCTTGGAATCTAGATTTTGGGCAATAACCCACATGCAAAACAGAAGGTGTTGAATGAGCGTATAGCGCTTCATTGGAATTGCGGAGGAGAGAAGACCATGAGCTTTCTTTGAATTCCAAGAGGAGGTATCGCTGAAATTCCAATGGGATGAATCGCTAAAATAGGCATCATTGAAGGACTTCTTCGACATGAGTTGTCCGTTTGTGTCATAAGTGTAAATGAAACTGACAAGCGCGAGCGATATCGAATGTAAGTCCCCAGTTGGCGCCGTACTAAATCTTTCATGATCCAGGAGCTTGAATTCTTCATTTGCCTCAAGTTGTGCAAAAGCCTGAGCAACTCGTTTTTTAACGACTGTGATTAAAATCGGATCCCAAGGGAATGTGTTTTCTTGGACCAAGGTTTGAGTAAAGAGGCGCACAACTAGCGCCTCATCATCAACGGGTAGACGAGCGGCCTTCATCATCGAAGTGCCCTCACTTGCATCTGTTAGTTGGAAAGATGCAGCATCCACCATGTTCGAAAGAAGATTTACAAGAGCCCATACCAAGTCGTCACTTGATTCATTTTTGTCGACGATGGAATGGAGGAGGAAAGATGTGGCATCGAGGTACACCGTGGCATCCAAGACCCTTTGTTCATGCGGGCTCGCTTGATTGGAAAATCGAGAAACTTCAACTTTCATGACTGGATTAAAAATGGAAATAAACGCAGTGTAAAAGCCCGAGGGGTTTGCGGTGTTCCTCTGAAGTAATGAAAGAGTTTCTTCAAAGCTTTCAGAACGATTCACAATATCTTGAATATGCTCGTAGCAACGGTTTTTCTGGTCATGAATTAATTGCTTCTGGGATGCAGTGAGTTTGTGGCGAGCATTGTTTGCGAGGCACGAAAGGACATAGTGAGATTCTTCTAACATCTCTTCATATGTTGGGCCGGCTTCAAGCATGCGCTTAGCTTCATTAAGCCCTGAGGAATGTAAGAGCGAGAGAGACATCCGGCCGATCACTAATCCAAGAAGAATGCTTGTTAGGAACAAACTTAATGAAAACCAGTGCACGTTGCTCGATTCAAGTTGAAGACGAGCAATCCAAAAGAAATTATAACTCAACATGAAAAGAACAGAAAGAAGCAACAGGTTCGAATTCAGATCAGAAAGTCTGAAAAATCTTGTCTTCAATCGAGATTCGATCGCCCCGGAAAGACCATGTCGGGCGTCAATGATTGCGACCATAAGCAACATTGCAAACGCTCCGGTCAAAATCGGTCCATAAACTGCGATGCGTAAAAGTAAATCTTGCTTGAGTAGGCTCGTCAGAAGCAAAAAGAATATTGCAATTCCTCCAACTAGGTATTGCGGTAAGACGCGCTCGTCCGGAAAAACTTGTTGTTCATTCATTCATTCACCACCAAGTCAACAATTGGATCGAGAAAAAGGCATATTGCAACATCATTTTCAAGCGGTGCCCAATCCCCTTTTTCAAGGCCGTACATAGAAATCAGCTTACGTGAATGCAATGAATTGAAATTTTGTGTGCTCCATTGTTTTGATTCAATGTTCTTCTCCATGGCCTGATCGAACACCTCTGATGTGGCATCCTCGCCGTTGTTGAACACTGCTCCTGATAGAATGCCAACACTGTTGTTGAGACTAATTTTGGAGCCTCGCCACACATCATTAATTGCATCCAATATTTCATGGACGGTGTTTTGTAATGCCTCAATGCTACCATGCAGAGGCTTTTTGTCTGACTTTGAGTCTACGATATGTTTTGATGTAAGCAACTGCGAAGAAAGAAGCGAGGTCAATTCTGCCGTGCCATCACTCGCCTCCAATTCCTCCATTCGAACAGTGATCACAACAGCCATAGAACGTCCGAATTCCTCTTCATATTCCCCATTGGACCAGACATCCTTCTTAATGCGATGAAAATTTATGGCATCTAGGGAGTGACTCAGGGCTTTTGTGCACTGCAATCTGGTTTTCCTAGACAAGTTCCATGAATTATTTCTACGGTCTATTCGCAACAAAATGTTAAACAAAAATCCAAAATTTGCAGAACGGTGACCTCTACGCCAACATCGATAGGGATTCTGAGGACTTGAAATGAAAGATACTTTTTGTTCGTGAACACAATCATTGCAAATCGATTCCTTTCCATGCAATTCAAGTGCATTCAAGCGTGGATTTGCTTGGAGCTGAGGGGAATGGCAATTGATATCTAAAGCTCTTTTAAGCGATAAATGAGACTCGAAAGGCGTTATAGTGCCCATCAGACTTGAGAGCAAGGCCTCATCATTAATTTGCATCAAAGAATTCAAAGTTCTCCCTGTTATTGATTGCCGTACTTGCCTAGATTTGAATTCCCGAGCGCTTGGGTCTGTTTCAATACGGCGATTCATATTGCTAAGAGCGTTTGCAATCTCATTCAGTGGAGCGAAGACAATTTCCTTCAAGTCTTTGCTCTTCATATTGGCAACTCCTTTGCATCAGTGAATAAAGAAGAGAAGAATATCCAACGACAGAGCACTGAATAAAGTGCAATTTTTCGATCTAAGCCACCCTCCGACTGCCAATTTAATCTGAATCCTTCGGCAGAAGAAGGGAGCGGTTGAGCGATGCTGCTGCGAACCCGTTCCAACCCCTCATCGATTATTCTTGATGCTTTTGAGGAGAAGTTGAGAAGATGTGAATCTTTGTCGTCAATTTGAGCAACCAGCCAATTGTATACTCTCATAAAAGCAGAAGAGGGTTCCAATTCGATTGAATCGAAAAACACCGACCATTGCTCCAGACTGATTGAACTTGGTGTTGCTGCCTGAAAAGTAGGCTTCGATTTTACATCTTCCAGCCATACCAAACAATCTTGCATAACTCGCATGTATAATTCACCTCGTTGGGTATCTTCGTGGACAAGCTGACTTCTGATGTAGAGAATAAAATTCGTTATGCTGCGGTGTAGCAAAACTGTTTTGTGCGGGCTTTCCGAACTGAAGTACGGCATGTTCTTCTCCGCCATGGCCAACTCTAAATCTTTTAATTGTGATTTATTGAGGTACTGCCCCAAGGGATCGAGGACTTGAGGTAACGCTTCCTTTCCTCCAGTGTACGTCATCGCCCATGGAGTTTTTCGGACGCTCCATGAAATATCGTGATGTCCCGGTTCTTGCCTGAGTTTTAATTTTGTTCTCTGGAGCGATATAAAATCAGTATGCCTTGAAAGGAGATGGGGTGAGGCTGGTATTAGAGTTTGGACCATGTACAAATCGCCCACTCGCTGAGCACCTCTGGAAAATGCTGTTTTGTAAGAATGCATTGGTTTTTGCCGAGGAAGTGGTAAATCTTCTATCATTTTAATAACACTATGCCCTGCCGAAGTGATATGTCGATTTCGAATAAAAACTGGTGCGTAGAACTCGAGAGGCAGTTTATTCAATATGAGGTGCTGAACCTTAGTGTTCCAATTAATCCTGATGTCATTCGGACTAACGAGACTAACTTCTCCATTTGGAGCCCATCTAAGTAAGGAAATTGGATTTGATTTATTCTGCATCTGAGGCAGAATGTGATGCCGGAAAAAGGAGTCCCCTAGCGAATCTGTTTGAGCGAGGTCGCCAGTTAGCGCCCCTGTGAGGCCAGAGAGGAATAGTACAGTGGCAACTGCAAGAGATGACATCACAATGGAGGATTGGAAAAAGTTTAGCGAGGGCAACACAGCAAGTGTGAAGTAAATAATAAACAGAGAAACATACACCGAGGTTGACGCTTGAATCACAGATTCCTTCGATGACATTTTCCTTGAGAAGTAGTGTGTAAAAATAAACACAAGTACTCCAACAACAACCCAGACGGTGCCAGTGTAGTAGAATGGGCTAACAATTGCGCGCGTGTTTGCCGCTACGAAAACAAGCGTCCAAAGGCAAATTGTTCCAACTGCAATGCTGTTCACACTAAGGCTTGTCGTGAAGGAGCGAAGCCGGCTTTGGAATTCGTTAAACAGGTTTTGCACAAACGAAAGGAATCCTGCCGCAATCTGCCTCAAATACACGAGGAATGGGACGGTTTTTTGGCTCTCTGCCAAAGCTACTCCCCCATGTGTTCAACCAGTAATATCCGGAGGGAATGAATGCGTTCAAGCATTTCTAAAAAGCGATGAGAAAGGGCTATATTTGTATCCAGGGGGTTGAAATATTGAGTCTGGGAAAAAATATCTTCAAGCAGTACTTGAAACTCCTCGAGTTGTAAATCCTTCATTTTTAATCGCAGGTCGAAAAGAACACTCAATTCTTCCTGCTCGCGTTCCTTTGTGCTCAATAGCCGTTCAGTGTTCGAAATTTCTCTTTTCATTTCTGATGAGCTCCCTTCTAGGAGAGGGGACGTTCGACGACGAGGGAGGAAGTGGAAAAAGTCCTCAAATGTAGCATTCTTAGGATACCACCATGGCCAAGTGAACCCCATTATTGGACCCCCAAATATTTCTCTAACTTCGTGATTCGTTCATCCAATCGCTCAAGTATAGTATCGTTCGCATGATCTTGGATGTTAAACAACACTTCAGAATCTGGCTCAGAATATTCTGCCATATCTCGATTAATCGAACGGATGTGAGAACGAAGGGTTTCGTTCGCTACAAGAACGGTCGCCTCCTCCAATATACGGCCAAATTCCACGGCTGCTTTGGCCCTTGATTGGATAGCCACAGGCTCTCCTGGACTTTTAATTTCATAGTCGCGTAGAGAAACCTTCAGGTCATTCACAATTGAATACCCTTCCCGTAAGATAACTGGTGTTTCATTTATGCGATTTTTAACCGCACTCAATATTAAGCATCCGTGCCTCGAAGGATCCATCTCATCAAATCCTTTGTTATTCGGAACTTTTTCTTCACTTTATTGGCATCTTGAGAGCTGATTTGAGTTCGGAGAAAGCTTTTTTCGAGCCCATTGCCTGAATTTCGCTTTCATAAATTTCCATCCCATGTCCAGAATTGTTTTCGATAACCCCTTTCAAATCAATCATGTCCATTCCTTCAATTATGTCAGACATCGAATCATCACGCATGACAAATTCGAGGAAAGTCATACGTTGATGGTGAGTCACGTAAGTATTCGAAACTCCATCCAGACGGCGGCGTATTGATGAAAGGGTTGCTGCGATGGGGCCCATGCTTTGAAGAACTGCTTTTTCTTCGACTTCCGTTACTGCATCCATAGCTTGTTGTCTAAATTCATTCAACATAACGATAGCGTCATCCCTTTCTTTATACAACAATTTGCTCTTTTTCTCCTCACGTACCTTATCTTGATTGAGAAGGTCCATTTCTGATTCAGCGTATTGCATCTTGCCTTTCTTCAACAAGATATCAGCCCACTTTTTCTTACAATGCCATCGTTCGAGTTGTTTTGCGGTGAATGAACGCCCCTTTCTCGGCGCTTTACGGTTCACCATCATCGTCTTCACACCGTATCCAATGAGGAAACCGGTGCTCGCTGCAACCGCTGCAAGTGTCATTGGGTCTTCGAGCATAAGTATGGGTCGATGAACTCACTAATAATTGGTTCGATGAAGTTCATCCTTAGGCGACCCCTGTTAGGGTTTTTTCCGGCTAGTACGAACAAAGTAAGCAAGCAAGAGGACAAAGAAAATGTTCCAAACAAATACACTGAACCCCGGTTTGGCTTTCCAATTACTAACAAATTCAGCCGCGTTCTCAACTTCTAAGGCTGGGTCAAAACTGGAGTAAACCGTGACTGAATTCAAACTGAGCTGCACATAGCACGAAGATTCTTGATCTCCACATTGAGTCTGATTACCGAGGAGCGGACTGTAATGTAATTGTGATGACCCTTCATCTGAATACATTGAGCCATCCAATATGATTGGTCGCACCCGAACATCATAGACACCCGATGGGAATGGTTGACCTGGATGACTGCATCTACCACTGTTGAATGCATCTTGGAATGCCCAAGCAAGAGGGAAAAACGTACCGCTACACTGGATCTCAAGATTGTAGGCTTTCACCCCCACCGAATTAAAAAAGGTCATATTCCATACGATTGCTTCAATGCCATCTTGATCTTCAAATGAGTCCATGCAACTGTTCAGGGAGAGTGTCGAGTCGCTCTGTAAAAATCCATCCAGTGAAGTGGTAGATGCATCATAACCGAGTTGGCAAGCCCCCTTATCAAAGCTTGAAGGTAAATCTGTAGCCCGGAGGATTTGGTCGGATAATATGCTCAAATCTGACACATCTGTACGTTCCATGACCCCAAGCTGATCGCTGTACTCGAATTGAATTGCAAAGGATGCTAAATTGAATAAGGGGTTGACGTGGTAATTGAGGCCTGAATTTATCCGTATTGAGGAATGATTTATTGTAATCTTAACTTGCATGGACCCGTCTGGTTTCAAACGGAAATTATCGATTTCACAATTCTCGTCGGTTATCAATTTTGGAATCGAGCGATACACTTCCGCAAATTGATATGTTGATGAACATTCAAGCCAATCGTCAACTCCTGCATTTCCACCCTTGATCATATAGAATTGCTCTTGACTCGCAGGGGGGGTGAAGCGAACATTAAACGTAGATTGAGTGTCTGTTTCGTTTAATTGTGAATTCACAAACCCTAAATCCGTCCACGGCTCGGTGTGTTCGATCAATCTAATTCTCATTGGTTTTGCATCAGAGAAACTGTCGTCCAAAGAAACGATCATTTGAGAAGTGTAATATGGAATGTTTGGGAGTGTAGCCACCCCATTCGAAACCGGAACTGATGAGGTTCTTGTTTCATCTGCAACCACAGTCAATCGGACCTCCCTCAATTCAGGTTTATCGATGAACAAAGTAAGTGGAATGGGTAGATCCACTAGGCCAACGCCCTCCCTCCTCCACAAGCAAACAACTTCCCTTAGAGCCACGCTCCCACCACCTTCAAGACAGAATGTTTTGACATCAGAGCCTCCGGTGTAACCAGATGCCTCAAATGTCGTGGAGGCGAGTGCAAGGATTGGTAAAGAGAGATTTGTGTTTCGCTGGAACTCATCGGTCACACTGACGACAATTGAGCCATTGGATAAGGCAGATGTATTGATGACAAAGTACCCTCCCTGGAAATAGTGATTTTGATTGATGATGAGATCCAGTTCTGTAACGTCATTCACTCTGAATACAAGAGAACAGACATCACACGAGAGGATTGAACCAGTATCTGCAAGGTAACCTGTGGATCTCGATGTATCGATGGAAATGGTTGGGAAGGAGGTGTCATAGATTATCTGAAGATTGTCGATTGTAAATACCCGACCAGCAGCGTCTTTGAAATCTCCAGTCACCATCCATTCTCCTTCCTCAAGAGAATTAGCGTCAAACAGGGGAGATGTTACTGGGAAGGTAGACACTCCGCCTCTTGTGAAATTTAGGTTCGACATGATAATCGGGGCTTCTCCTTCTCTCACAGAAAAACCGATCGATTCAGCATTAAAGCCGGGCGTCATCTTAACCTCGCCAGTAAGCGGGCATTGGCTTTGCCCAACACAACTCACACCAACCCATTTTGGATAGAAATCAGTCCGTAACGACACTTGGATGGGAGTGGAGGTAATTTGATTTCCCACCGTGTCATGACCAGTGATTGAGATGAGAACGTCCTCTTCGTTGAAAGATACAAGATTTGCAGAGGATATTGTTGACGAAAAGGTGATTGATTTGTTCTTTTCACTGTTTATCGATTGTATATATAATTGGTAACTTCCCAACAATAAAGGCGTAGTATCATCTGTAAGATCGACTTCAAGTATGCACAAGGGTGTTGCATCGTACCTCGTCCCGGAGAACCAAGAACACCCTGCATCAAGACTCATCTCTGCAAACGGAATGACGTGATCGATTGATAGATTGTTAGAGATTAAACGAAGGTTGCCCGCATGGTCAAAAACCGAAACCTTTAGCTCGATTTCAGCACATCCCTCAAGGTATAACTCACCTAAATTTATTGTGGTTATTAGCGCTGTGTTTAGAATTGGCATCGGGCGCCCCGGGCACAGTATTTGTACAAATGAAGTTGATATATTCACATCGATGGCGTTCAAATTTTCGATTCGTATAATTCCATCTGCAGGGGCCGCCGGCGAAGATAATTCGATTCCTACTCTCGAATTAGCCCATGAAATCGAATAGAGAGGGGCTTGGTCATCTACAATCAGCGTGTCAGTTTGAGAGTAGAGGTTGCCGATCTGGTCATTTGTAGTGACTCTGATTAATTCAGTTACCTCGTTCTTGGATTCAATTAATACAGAACCTGAGTTGGTGTAATTGATCGAAGTAAGTTTTATCCCTGAAGCCGTAAACTGTTCGACTAAAATGTAACATGGGCTCTGTAATGCGTCATAACAAGCCACATCAAAAGATCCGTCGCTTTGAGCATACCCCTCGGAGAACGACACACCAGTGATATTGGTATATGTCAACAGAGGGGATGTGTCATCAAATTGTACATTTAAGGGCGTAAGAACGGTATTCCCAAGTTCATCGATTGCTCTCAAATCAACATTGGAAGATTGTGGCGGGGGAGCGATCCAGTGCCCGTTAAGTTGAGTCCAACTGATGGTGCTTGATGTTGAAACCCAAGCAACAGCAGAGACCTCATTCAGATCAAGGCAACTAAATTCACTTGAAAATTGAGAAGAGGCGAGCATATTGTTTCCGTTGATTACTGCGGAAGCCTGTACGGTACAAACTGGACCTTGGTTGTCGACCCAAAAGGAGAAGTTTTGGTAAGCTGTGTTACCAACTGCGTCGATATATTTGATGATGGCCATACCATTTTGAGAAGCATTGATTGTTAGTTGGAATTGATTTGTAGTTTGGAGTTCATCGCATACAATCCAACCAGTGCTGGTTTGGCAAGTGAGGTTCAGGGGGAGTGGATGTTGGGAGGAAGTCCTTAGAAGAACTGACCCGTCAAACACAAAGTCGTCACTTCCATTGAAGAATGCAGTCCCAATATGAGAAGAATCCAATGTACGCGAACTGGGTTGGATGGAGGTGACAGTTTGAATGGTGTAGTTGGTAACGACTGAGTGACCAACGCAGTCGGTTACAGTGACGCGTGCGTAAGTGGAATACGGCTGAAGAGAATGGTTGGTAAGCGTATTTTCCGCCAAAGAGACTTGTCCTTGATTTGTTTCTAGTGTTGCTGATGCCAAACAATAGTTGTCACCTACGCTAAGTTCGATTTGGCTCGAATTAAGCCCGATGAACAGAATCGAACCGAGTAGACTAGCATTGCTTTTCGGGTTCAAAAGAATCCATGGGGGAGTGTTATCAAGGGTGAAGGCAGTGGTATTTGTCGCCGTCACCCCCAATTCGTTTTCAACGAGGATGGTCAGGTAATGTAAACCAGTGGTCCCATTAAATTGTGTACTTCCATTGGATGGAATATTCGGCACACAGGATTGATTCGAAATGCAGTATAGCATTGAATAAATCGGTGCTTCTGAATCAAACGAAGTGAACGTGAAGGAAGGGCCTGAAGATCGAACAAACGTGCCATACGTACTCTCCGGCCATACGATGTTTACAGATGGCGGGGTGAAGTCATAACTTAAGTTTTGAGATCTTTGAGCCGAATTCCCGAAAGCATCCGTAATCGAACAAGTGATGACCCCGTCGGTGGTGACGTTCGTAAGAGTGCTGTTATTGAAAGAACCACTGACACCGGTCCATTCGACCTCTATTACCGGAGAAACCGCACCAACCGCAGGTAGGCATTGAATGGATGAATCAGGCCCAATATTTATTGTTGCATTCAATTGATTCGAGCGCAAAGCGATGTACTCAGGTGGGGAAATCGAGCCATAATATGTCACGAATGTTGTAGTTTGACGAAGATTTCCTACGTGGTCTCGGGCTTCAAAGACAATTGTCAACATAATTCCTTCCTCGGTAAGTAAACTGCAATTCGTGTTTGAAAATATATCGGACATAGTACCGTTAAGGGAGTGATAGTAAGCCACAGGAGAGGTGATGAATTCACAACTTATTGACCCGTCTGACACATTCAGACGCACATTGTCTATCGTGCTATTAGCATCGCTGGAATTAAACCAAAGGGTTGTATTGGTACCTGCCCCGAAAGAAGAAGTTTGTAAGCCTTCGATTCCCAACGCAGGTAAAATAGCATCCACCTGTATTGTTGTGGTGAAGGAGTTCGACAATCCCAAATCGTCCATTACAAGCATGGTCAATTCATGCGTTCCGTCTGACGCCGGTATTGCAAAGAGGCCCGAAGAATGAGAAAGAAGAAGGCCGTCCCATTTCAAAGTAAGAACGGGGTTATGTGCAGTGGAATACCCGACTGTATAGAGCTGAGTCGGGCGAACCATTGGCGGGAGCGTCACAGATGCAGTGGGTGGCTGAGTGTGATGCGTTAATGCGAAAATACTCTGATTTGAATTTCCTGCGAAATCCGAAAAGAATACGTAGATGAGGTAAGCGCCTTGAGAGCGGTTAATGGTGAGCGTGTTGTTCACTAGCGGCGGACATTCTGCAGGGAGACTCGAGGTGTTTGTTGCTATTTTGTAACAAATGCCCTGGATATCGGAGGACCCAGTGAACAAAATGCTGGAGTGGTTGCTGGTGTTCCAAGAAGAGATGTAATTCGAACCAAATTGATCGATTGAAAGGAACGGTTTGGTTTGGTCAATTATCAAAGCAGCAGAGAACGACGAAACCAGTTGAGATTGGGCAACTGCTTCAACTTTTAATGTAATTGAAGATTCATTAAGCAACCATGCTGGCAAGTCAGAAGTTGAGAATGATAACGAAGAAGTGTTGTTAGCCAGATAGAAAGAATCACCGCTTTCAATCTCAAAGAAGATGCTACTCGATTGTAGACCTGTCGATTCGTAAACTGATATCTGAAAATCTGAATTCATGCCAATATACCCGATAGTAGATTGAGTGAAATTGATTTGAGGGGACGTAAAATCTCGATTGAGAAGAGAAGACGTACTGTTTCCTATGTTCTCATAATAATCAGATGCCCTGATGGTGAACCATACTTGTTGGGAAGTGGATGAGGGGAAGATGACATCATTTTTATCGGAGCTTTCAAATTCCGTACCATTGTCAAAACTCCAATGGTAACGAATACCGGTGTTGATTCCTGCGTCCATTACATCGATGCCCAGGAGGGTGGAATTGCCATACCAACTGGCATTTGATAAAGTCATCACCGGACCAGTAAAGTCAAGTCGAAGCAAAGGAGTGAACGTTGTATTGTGCAATGCTGTCCCGTTTTTCGAAACACGCAGTTCGAATTGAATATCATCATTATCCACGAACTCAAAAGGCAGATCGTTGACGTCAAAGCTCAATGATGAAAGGAACGTCCAATTGCTTGTCTGACCTCCTTCGAGGAACCGCAGATGGTGAACAACATCTTGTCTCGGGTTATTTATTTGAATCTCAGAAGAACCCCCGATGTAGGAAATGTTCCCATTCATTCCAGAACCAATAGAAAAGGATGAAGGGGCCAAATATGGAAGCCATTCCAACTCAGAGGTGCTCAAATTTAAATTTCCAACAGCATCCTCACATTCTACGCTAATCTGGATGTTTGAATTAGGTAGATTTGGAAGAATATCACCAAAGGTGGAAGAAATGGACCCCGATGAGTTTACTGTATAAACCGTACTTCCCTCTGAAGTAATAGAGAAGGCGAGGAGACTAGGATATGAATCAGCACAACTGTAGTTCAATTCAGTAGAAGGCACTATCACGCCATCAACAGGTAATTGGAGGCCCACAAGGTCTGGTTTTACATCATCTCGAAACAGGGTGAGATTCGTCTGATTTCCGATGTTTCCAACAGAGTCAATAGATACGCAGGAAAGCGTTGCCCAATCATTCGAGTTGAGAATAGAGATAAACGAAACAACAGAAAGGCTTGCAGTGAAGTTATGATAGTTCCCTTCAGAACTACAAACTGTTTCCGAGGTCATGGAACCAACATCTCCACCTGACGTGATGGTAGTTTGTGTGGCCGCTCTTCCGATGACACTACCATTGCTAAGTGCGTATCCTGCCGGAATTGAAATCTGGGGCGCACTAGGCCCCGTTCGATCAACGATCAAGATAATCACCGATTGGGTACAGCGGAACAATTGGTCGCAAACCTCGGCTATAACTCTGACCTGTCCTTCTGTCAAGTTCATAAAATTATGAACCGATGTAGACTGGTTGATTGTTGAATTAAACAGTTCAGTAGAATTAGAAAGATGTTCAACAGAGAGGTTGGCAGTGATTCCGGTTAACCATCCCGTTGATGGCTGAACGGTGAAGGATAGATTGGAAGTGATGTAGTTCATGTAATGCTCCGAGTCGATGGAAACAGATACTGTCGGGACGCCGTGGACATATTCGTACGCTGTCGTAGAAATATTTGCAACATTTCCTACATCATCTTCAGCGACCATGTAGAACGTTACAGTTCCTTGCGAGGTCGCAGTGAACAAACCTGAAACGGGGTGAGAGGCATTCTGCCCACTAAGCGTCCTTTGATGCCAAGAAACTGAGTTCCCAACCGTGAACTTCGCATTGATGGATGTCATCGTACACCCAATCAAATCGCTGCATGATGAAGTCAAGACTGTTGATTCTGAAAGGAGGGTGCCTGCTGGCGTACCAAAGTTCGTGGTCGGAGCCTCTGCATCAACAGATCCATTGGACCAAACAATAGGCCCTAAGTTACCGAGTAAATCGACGTGCAAGCAACGTAATTGGAAGGCTTGAACCGACCCAGAGGTGCTGGATGGAAGCAAAACCCCTGATGAACTGGCATTGAACCAAGAGGAACCATCCCAACTGCAAGAGGTTGAACGAAGCCCAACTCCGCCAACATCATCAGAGCCGACAGACAAACTGATTCCTGCCGAAGGACCGAGGTAATAGGCTCCATTTTTCATTGTATTACGCCCTACAAACTGCATTGAGGGTACGGTTAAGATGGTTCTGTCTACGATGTACTGGAAAACCTGGTCATGTGTTCGCCCGAGTGCATCCAGGGTTGTGATGTTGAGGAAAATGCTCCCATTAAGCAGGTTTGTTGTATCGGTGTAGGTATATGTGGTTGTGGAATTGGTTGATGTGGTGAGAATCACCCCCCCATTTGCCTCAATCGTGATGTTCGAAGTTGCAGGAGAACCGCCATGTGAAGGCGGCGAGATTGTGAATGAAAAATTATTCCCTACATAACTTCCAAGTGCATCGCCTTCGACTGACACGAGGCTAACTGGCGTGCTGGTGTTCAATTCCCACTCGATGCTTGTCGTGGTGTTAAGATTTCCAAGTCGGTCAAAAGTCCGGATTTGGACCCCAACCGTTCCATCGTTGAAGTTACTGCGCAGCGACTGAAGGGAGCCCGTCCAATTGTTGGCAGAGATGTCTACTGTTTCGTGCCACATGTTCGCTCCGTCACTCCATGTTAGATTCATCTCAGAATACCAAATGCCATTCACGTCAGAACTGGAAAATGCGATCATGCTTGTTGGAGCAATCGCTGATTGGGAAGCTGGAGTCAAGGCATGTGTCGGTGAGATCGCATCGACTGAGAAATTGAACCACGAGGTCCCGCCTATGTTGCCGAGCAAGTCAATGTGCTTACATCTCAATTCATGACCGGTATGTTGTTCATTAGCGTAAATCGGGGAAATGCCTGTAGTTGTTGAAGCTGTGAACCAACTGGAGCCCTCCCAACTGCATTGTGTCATTTGGTACCCGACTCCACCAGGTGAATCGAGAAGGTTACCAACCACAACTGACGAGGAAGGCCCAAGCCAGATTTGTGAGTTCATAGAAGTGTTTAATCCCTCGATGGTGAATTGAGGAAGTGCTGAGACACTACCGTCGATTGTGTAAAACCATGAGCGATTCTGGGTCCTACCGTAACTGTCTGAGATTGTCACAGAAAATTCAAGTTGACCTTCTTGTAAATTTGAATGACTGAATTGGGCTTGTGAGGTGGTCGTTCCTTGACCAATCAGAGTGCCGTTAGTGTAGGCAACTGTGTAATTGATGGTATGGGTGCCCACGCCTCCAGAAGCACCTCCGATGGTAAAAGAAGCACCACTCGTTGCAATATGGCTACCATACACATCCCCGCTAACAGAGATTAACGGCGTTGGTTGTTGGGTTGTGAGCATCCATGAATATCCCAACGATATTTGCACGTTCCCCACCAAGTCTGTAGTTGTGAGAGAAGCAGAAATAACACCTTGCTGTAGTGTACCAAACAAAGATTGGATGGATGTATTCCATGCCGTGGAAGTTCTGGTAATATTTCGATAAATGATGTTTGAGCCATCTGACCATTGCAATTCAAGCAGACTCGAGGAAATTCCTGACGGGTCAACCGCTGAAATTTCAAGCGGCGTGTAGGGAGTAATGTAGGCTACATTCGGAATCAATGAATGAGATGGTTGAGTGGAATCAAGGTGGAAACTAAAGTTGGAGAGCGGGCCTGAGTTCCCAAATAAATCAATATTCTTACATTGAAGGCTTGACGGTTGCGAGGCAGATTGGAGCCCATAAATAGGCACTGAACCGCCGTTTTCCACTGAAAACCATGAATTGCTATCAAAAGAGCATGAAGCCGTTGCACCGCCCACGCCAGCGCTGTCATCAACTATGTTTGCAATCTTTATTTTTGAAGAAGGCCCAAGCCTTATCTGAGTCCCATTGGTTATGTTCAATCCTTCCACGCTGAACTGGGGAATTGCTGCGTTGGTCGTATCGACCATGAAGATCCACTGTTGAGTCTGATTCCGGCCCAACATATCCCCCGTCGTGACATTCAACCATGCATTTCCACCAATAGAAAAGTTAGGTTGTAGTGAAACAAAACTGCTGGTGTTACCTGAAAAGAGGGTGCTTGTACCGAATTCAAAGGAGTAATTCATCCAAATTCCCGGCCAGCCTGAGCCGGGGGGGCTGAGGCGCAGAGTTGAATTGGTGGGGGGGAGAAAGGCCCCGCTTGTATTTACCAACTCTACACTGCTCAACGGTGAGGATGTATTCAATTGCCAGGTATGGCCCAATGTCAATCGTGAATTACCAACTTGGTCTATGGTTGTAACCTTCACGCTAACAATTCCATCTGATGCCTGTGAGAATAGTTGGCTTACAGATGTCGACCAATTCCCTCCTGCAAGTGAATAGTTTTGGGAAAGAGAATTTGTGCCATTCGACCATGTGAACTCATAGGATGAAGAAAACACACCTGTTGAATCTTGAGCTTGGAATTGGAGCAAGGTAACTGGTGAAATCAGACTGCTGGATGCGGGTGATATCGTAATCGTTGGTTTTGTGAAATCCAAAGTTCCATTTGCCCAAGTTGTTTGGCCGCGGTTCCCAAGAAGGTCGACAGGTCTGCACCCAAAATTGAAATTCGTGCTTTGACCAACTATTCCTGCTGGCTGTATTGAAGAATTTAACGAGCGAGCCCATTGACCTCCTCCCGATGTGCATTCAACATAATCGCCACCGACACCATTCACATCATCGACAGATGCAGTATGTTGAAAATACCCAGTTGGACCTAAAACCAAGGCACTGGTATTGATGAACGAACCAGCCATAGAGATTGCTACTCTTTTCTGATTACCTCCATCGGCGGTCCACGAATGGTTCTGGTAGGAAGTTGCATTGAGGGCCCCGTGAGTCACAATGTACAACCGAATAAGGTCTCCGTTGGAATAATTGTAGCCGACTGTACTCAAGCCAGATATATTACCATTCTGAACGGATTGATTATTTTGATAAAGCGTGTACGTGGTAGAAGATTGGAGGCCTTGTGGCGTGAGGAGAACCGAGAATTGAGGCGTGGCAAAAGTACCTTGAGTGTTCGAAAGTTCGTACACCGAGGTGAACGGCATCGATCCGTTGGTTTGGGCCCACTCCGTGGTGTAAACGACCGTATTTCCGAGTTCGTCTTCCGCTTGTATGTGGGCCCGTATGATAGATCCATTCAGGAAGGACGGAGCATAGGTCACACCGCTTGTAACTTGGTACCAAGAACTGAGATTACCATTGTATGCCTCCCACCGCACTAGTGTCTCAGAAACTTGACAATCGTCTTGCAATGTGTACTGTAATTGATTGCTGGAAAGGGTTGCATTTACCACTGGGGGGGAGTCGTCCACAAAAATATTCCATTGGGTGACATTGGATGAAAAACCCATTTGGTCCGTAGCTCGTAGGTGTATTGTGCCGTTAAATCCGGCAGAAAAACTTAGAGAATTGACGAAGGATTGCCATGTCCCATTCTCCAAAATTTGGACAAATGAATCGCTGTGACTATCCAATGACGAGCCAGAGATAGTCCATCCAGATGAGGTGCAAACTCCATTCCTATAACCTGATGTCAAAGTCGTGAGTTGGGGGGGGGACGAGTCAATTCTAAACGAAAAATTGTACCAATTCTGATTTCCGACCCTGTCTGTGCATTGAAAGGTAGCATCCATAGTTTGATTCAATGCCATGAGAGATTGGTGGTTTTGAGGGAGGAGGTCAAAACTGCCATTGAATGAAGTAACGGTCAAATTGTGTATTTGGCCTGACATTGATTCAATTCCAGCCAAGGAGTCGAGGCATACAATTCGTAATGGAACTGTATTTGATGTCAATAGAACACTCCGATTTACAACAAAGCGTTCCAATGAAGCACCTGCGGATGTCATCGAGATTGACGGAGCGTCGGCATCGACAGAAATAGTCAATGATTTCCAGGACTCAAGACCAGAACTTCCGTTTGATCTGTATCTCAATTCAAGTTCGCTGGAATAATTTAGATTTAGAGTGAAAGGGCCTTGGTAGGGTGTGATATTGCCATTGACTCCGATTGTGTATTCTGTTGAATAAAATGTGGAATTCGGAGGATTTGCAACGCTAAGGGTGATATTGGGGGCGGCGGAGGTGTAGACGAAACCATTATCCACAATTGTACCGTTATACGCAGAAGAAATTGAGAGGGAAGTTGAAGGCGGGGTGGTTGCAGATGCGAAGGGAACATTGGCCCACGTCATCGATAACATCATCGCAACAAATAGAGTAGAGGTCAATTTTTTTCTCAAAGTATCACCTCAATTCGAGCAGGAGCAGGTCAGCAATTCGTATTGCTTTCGGCAACGTCAACAAGAACAATGCAATAAGTACATGCCCGATTTGAGAATCAAGGCCACTCGCTTTGTTGAAGCAGAAATTCTCATAATACGCTAACCTCAGAATTAATAAAGTCAAAACAGTCATGACAAGCGCGTAAGACTGAGTTAATCCATCAGGTATGATTGAAAGTTTTGCGGGGGCGAGGCTTGAGGTCAATGCGAAAATATTGATGACCAAATAGGCAAACATGTATTGAATTGTCTTCTTGTTGTTGTAGAAGTAGGTTCCGAGTAATGGCTCATACAAAAATTTCGCAATAAGTGGTAGACATATGTAGTAGATGATGTGCTTTCCACTGGTGGCAAAATTTGAGAACATAATAAGAAAAACAAGTATGCTGAGCCCAAAGAGGGAACTGCTGTACCTAACTGCATAGAATTTGTCTATTGGATAGCGCCTATAAAAGCGACGCGTGAATGCAATGTTTTCCTTTCTCTTGCTAATTTGGATGACCAGTAACTCCTGTAAAAAAAGGGAAAAAAGAGTGACGATCAAAACAAGAGAATTTAGTTCGAGTCCAATTTTAGGTGCTAAATATGGAGAAGATGCAGCGAGTAATGAGCCAAAAATTAGCACCAGAAGATGACTCATTGGGTTCCTGTTCAATTGTGTGGTATTTATTGATTACCACGCTGGTAAACTCAACTTTAGGTGCCGGCTAAGAGCCAAACCTGGATGGAGGGGCAGGCGATGAAATCAAACACCATGCCCGCTTGGAAGGGCTGAGGG
>TARA_B110001452_G_scaffold63736_2_pt1 | contig 25643 bp, 20 predicted proteins | sample TARA_B110001452 | Tara Oceans TARA_B110001452 (sample SAMEA4396971) | marine metagenome | biome: Polar Biome; feature: [DCM] deep chlorophyll maximum layer (ENVO:01000326); material: water (ENVO:00002006), including particulate matter (ENVO:01000060) such as... | depth 25 m
GGACCAGAACTCGGACGGGCCCCTGCATGTTGTAAGTAGTTGGCTCCAAGCAACCAGTGAAGACCGTGCATTTGAGGGAGGAACACCAGGATGAACCAAAGTTGCAAATTCACTGAAGCCAGAATGATGGTAGATGTTCCGATGAGGATGACTTCAAAAAGCGGTTGATAATCACTTTTTTTACTTCGTTTCCTAAGGTATTTCAGAGAGGTCGGCACGACAACGGTCAAGGCTTGGAACGGATGAAGCAAGTACCCCAAGAGATGATTGTGATGTCCCCCAAAACGATAGGTCCGAGTCTCATCGTCTGGACCGTGGTTAAAGCGGTGATGATTACCAATATGAGACGGGAAGAAAACATAAGACGGAATGCCTTGAATGACGCTCAGATAGGCGTCCGTGAGGCGATTAAGAGGCTTCAATCGCCACATTCGAAGATGAGTATGATTGTGTTGAACCACGGAAAGGCCGACCGAGAGAACCAGCATGAGCAGATAGAGATACCACTGAATCCCGTAAATCCACTGCCAGGCCATCAGAGATGGATACAGGACCATGTAGACCAATGATTGAAGATCCGCCCAACGAACCAGCATCATCAGTTCTCCAATCCAAGATTGAGCCGCATTTTCTCAAGATGGGCATGGACGTGCTCAACAAAAAAGCCGTGCATCAAAAAACGGTATGAGAGCCCTGTAGGCCCGACAAGAATCATAGGGAACCGGTTGTAAGCAATATCAGCAAAATGAGTAGCACCAACAATGTCATCAATCAATAGGCCGACTGAATGATCGAATTGAAACGAATTGATTGCTGCCTCGTATTCCTTTGCGGTGAGCCAGAAACAAAATGAAGTTTTGAACAGTTCATGTGCTGTTTCAAAATCCAAGAATTGCGTCCATTTCTTTCGCTGAGTACTGTAGTCAACCTGAACGGGCTGCCAGTTCGCCCATGAGAGTTCTCTGTCCTCAATTGGCCATAGTGTGCGGTCGGGTTCCTCAAGGTCTCGCATGGTCATCAATACCCCCTGATCGTGATGAACGAAGGTCTGCACCATCAAGTCCCGTATCATCTTTGGATAGATGAGAACCGGTTCAACATCTTCCTTCCCCGAATTATCAATCACGAAATTCAGTAAATTGCTTTCAGCTTGGAAATGTCTTAGGATGAGAACATTAGCCTCCGGGCGAACAAAGTTCTTCATGAAAAAGCAAATCTGCCATTGCAGGAAACGATGTGCTTTCCATTGGATTGGAATGAGCCGCTTGACATAATAGGTGATATGAAGCGTGATTGTGAGAAGAATCCGGAGGGTTGGTAAGATGATAATTCGTAGTGGATTCTTGAGGTCCTTCAACCAAAACTCCTTGGCTTCATCATCAAGAGGCAAACTTTTGTCACCGGTCAAGGCATCAGAAAGTGTTGCAGGCATCCTGCCATGATTCCCCGACATCATCTTTGCACGCTTACGCTGCATTCGTTGTTCCTTACGGCTTAGGGGTCTTTCATTCAAGCTCATGTTCTACTTCCTCCAGTTGTAGTCGGTACAATCGTGCAACGACTCGAGATGTTTTGATAATTGAACGAACTGTTAATTCATCCACGCATACCTCGTTCAGCATGTCGTAAAATCGTTCCATATGGTCCCCGTCATTATGTCCGTGGTAGGTCATGAAGCGAGTTGAATCCTCACCAAGCCCTGTTAGTTCCTGAATACGTTCAGCCCAAGAACGAGCCATCTTTTCTCCCAGTCCCTCAATAATCCACATCGCACCCAAGAGGTCAACAGGATTGGGACGGGATGAGCGGTGCATCAGAAAACCATGAAGGGCTTCTGAACCAACGTTCCGTTCCATCCCCAAAATGTCATTCAAGATTCCACCAGAGGCAACATAATCCTTTTCCAACAGTTCGTAATCACGGTGTTCATCTACAGCATGGCTAATGATTGTTGAACGAATTTCTGCATGATCCCGGTCAAAACTACTCGCAGTACGCGTAATCCAACGTGAGCCCTCAATAACCTGCTGCCTGAGGTTCCTCAACAAACAGAGATGGTCGTTAACCGTGTAGGTTCCTAAATCGATACGGCGTAGTAGGGGGACCGTTGAAAGGTCTCGTTCAAATCCCAACCAAACTCTCAGAAGTTGTTGTAGGCAACGTTGAGCGTGGGGATTCAAATCTCGCTCATTCTTCGAATTCAAGGGTTCTGTGTGGCCAAGACTGCCATCAATCGCTATTTCACCGTCGTTCATGATCTCACCGCCGTCAGTTGCATGTATGTTGTATTGAACCGTCCGCTTTCAGGAACAAAACAAAGAATAGTATCTCCATCACTGATGGCGACGTCTTCGGTTCTAAGAAATTCATCGATCATGATGAATAAGGAAGCGGCTCCTGTATTTCCCCGAGTGTAGAGGTTGGTCCACCAGCGCTCTTCAGGTATACCAACTCCGGCGGCATCAAGTAAATCCAAAATTTTGTCCTTGAAATGGTGGCTGGAATAATGGCACAAGAAATGATCGATTTCACTCGGGACACTGATACCGTTTTCCACGAGTCTAAGATATCCATCCACCCCCATGCGAACAATGTTGTCAAGCAATCGAACTTCTTGGCGAAGGAGGAGGGCTCCAGCCTTCTCTGCTTCACCGTAGGTATCGTAATCCTGCCACGTCCGTTCGTCATCGGGAAGTCCCGCAGAACCGACGCTCATACATGTTGGAAGGGCATGTGCATGAGAGAAACCATGAATCCAATCAATTCGGAAACTGAATCCCTTCGGAGCAGGTTTGTCCTGTAAAAGCAAGGCACCAGCTCCATCAGAAAGCATCCAGCGAAGAAATTCAGTATTGAAATCAATTCGTTTGGAAGCATATGTCGATTCTGTTGCAGCCTCATAGCGTTGCTTCTTGAGAAGACGGCTTGAGAGTTCACTCGAAACTACAACGGCTGCTTCGTGGTCGCCCAAACGAAGGCTGTTCCATGCGGCTTTAAGAGCCATCATAGATGATGAACAAATCCCATGGGTAGTCAAAATTTCAATCGCTGGAAGGCCCAATTCAGCTTGGACCATACTCGCCATTCCGGGGGCTGGGAGGTCACCTTGGGTTGAAGCGACTGCAAGCATTCCGATTTTATCCCGGGTTAGGAAAGCTCTGTCAAGACACTGTTCAGCCGCATTTGCAGCCATTTCCGTATTGCTATGTGTTGTTTTTTGGTTCCCATCAATGGCGTAATGGCGGGTTTCAATTTTATTCGCTTTTTGGATTTGAACACGAAGCGAAGAAGGCTTTCCATGAACTGCTCCCAAAATCCCTTCAACTTCACCAACTGAAATCGGCGGACCTGGAAGAAAGGCTCCGGTGCTGGTAATGTAAACCGTCATGCATCCACCTGAGGTTTGCCGTGTTTCTTCTCATAAGCATAACATCGCCACCATTCCTGCATGTAGGGGAACACGACAAAGACGGCCATGAGTACCATGTAGAATGTTGCATAGTTACCGGAGTCACCTAGAGGTTCCTTTCTCCATTCGATACTAAATCCACCGCCCCAATTGAGAGTTGCCGTATCGAGGAACACCTCCCACTTGCGAACGATGATGAGAAGAATTAGGAAGAAAGGGAGGGTCGCCAGATAGTTGTGAGCATGAACCTCCCAAATGGAGATTTCTCGTTTACCCGTTGCGAAATGGACATCATAGTGCGCTACAACTTCGTGAGCAATGAGGGCAGCGAAACAGAGCAACATGATGAGGACATTAACTTCAAACAGAAGCGAGAGAACAAGAGGGATGCAGATTTGAACCCCCATTAGGCAGTGGATATATGCTTCTTTCAATCCGGATGTCTTTTCTATCTCGGTATTGCGATGGCACCACCAGTCAAGCATTCCGGCAACCCCCCACAGAGGAAGAAGGACGTACAAAATAACATTCAGGACTAATGTGGCTTCATCCATTGACATGCCTCAGACATTCCATGTAGATTCCCCAATTAAAGGAATCTCCGGCGCGCATACCCTCTACGAGGGTTCAGCCTACAATCAAGAGCCACACATCAAGCAGTCATCAGGGGTATCGAGACTGCATGCAATTGCTTCAAGGCTGTCAACATCTTCTGCCCGCTCTGCGAGTCCACCGACAGTTTGGTCGTCTTTGGCCTTGGATTCTAGCGTGAACTGAATTGCGTCGGCGGCAGCCTTTGTTCGCAGATAGTACATTCCGGTCTTCAGACCTTGCTTCCATCCGTAGAAATGCATTGAGGTGACCTTTGCAGGGTTTGCATCGACCATGTGGATGTTCAAGGATTGACTTTGGTCAATGTATGCACCGCGGTCGGCAGCCATGTCCAAGACGTGACGTTGACTGATTTCCCAAGTGGTCTTGTAGAGGCTGCGGATGTGTTCAGAGATGTTTGCAATCGCTTGAATGGAACCCTTATGTCGCAAGATCTCGTTCTTCATTTCAATACTCCAAAGGCCTTCCTTGATGAGGTCGCGGACCAGATGTTGGTTGAGCACGACGAATTCTCCAGAAAGGGTGCGGCGGACGTAAAGGTTGGATGTGAATGCTTCAAAGCATTCGTTGTTTCCAAGAATTTGAGACGTTGAAGCTGTTGGCATAGGAGCAACTAACAGAGAGTTACGCATTCCGTGTTCAACGATCTCTTCCTTGAGTGAACCCCAATCCCAGCGACCACTGTGTTCGTTCATGCCCCACAAATCAAATTGCAGGATTCCCTTGCTTGCTGGTGAACCTTTGAAGGTTGAATAAGGACCTTCTGCGATAGATGCATCTTTTGAAGCAGTGCAAGCGGCAAAGTAAATCGTCTCAAAGATTTCTTTGTTCAATGAGCGAGCTTGGGGGCCGTCGAAGGCTATTCCAAGCATAGCAAAGGTGTCTGCAAGGCCCTGTACGCCCAGTCCAATCGGCCGGTGGCGCATGTTTGAGTTCCGTGCTTCCTCTACCGGGTAGTAATTGACATCGATTACACGGTTCAGGTTCCCCGTAGCGTGATAGGTCACGTCGTAGAGTTTCTGGTGGTCGAACTCACCACTGCTCATGTTAACGAACTTAGGCAAGGCGATAGAGGCAAGATTGCAAACAGCAACTTCGTCCTTTGCAGTGTATTCCATAATCTCAGTGCAGAGGTTTGAGGAACGGATAGTACCCAAGTTCTTTTGATTGGACTTGTTGTTTGCCGCATCCTTGTAAAGCATGTAAGGTGTACCGGTTTCGATCTGTGATTCAACTATTTTATCCCAAATGGTTCGTGCAGGAACAGTCTCGCGAGCGAGTCCTCGGCGTTCGAAATCCTCAAACATAGCCTTGAATTCGTCGCCATAGACATCTTGCAAACCTGGGCATTCATTCGGACAGAACAAGGACCAGTCTGCGTTTTGTTCAACGCGTTCCATGAACAAGTCTGGTGTCCACATTGCGTAAAACAGGTCACGCGCTCGGAGTTCTTCCTTACCATGGTTCTTCTTGAGGTCCAAGAATTGGAGGATATCAGGATGCCACGGTTCAAGGTAAACTGCGATTGACCCCTTACGCTTACCGCCGCCTTGGTCAACATAGCGGGCTGTGTCGTTGAATACGCGTAGCATTGGAACGATTCCATTGGAAGTCCCGTTCGTACCCTTGATGTATGAACCTCTTGAACGCACATGATGAATGGACAAGCCAATTCCACCTGCTGACTTGGAGATCAGAGCACACTGCTTGAGCGTGTCATAGATTCCGTCCAGTGAATCGTCCTGCATGGTCAACAAAAAGCAAGAAGACATTTGAGGCATTGGCGTTCCCGAGTTGAACAAGGTTGGAGTTGCGTGAGTGAAGTAACCTTGACTCATGAGGTCGTAGGTTTCGAGGGCACGAGGGATGTTGTTGTAATGGATCCCAACGGAAACACGCATCAACATATGTTGAGGGCGTTCTGCAATTTCACCATTCAGTCGGAGAAGGTACGAGCGTTCCAAGGTTTTGAAACCGAAGTAGTCGTAATTGTTGTCACGTGAATAGTCAACGTGGTTGTTCAATACATCTGCATTCTCCATGATTACATCAAACACTTCTTCCGAAATCAATGGTGCGTGCTTTCCAGATTCCGGGTCGATGTAATCGCGCAGATCGGTAATCACGTCAGTGAAGGTTTCTTTTGTTGCACGGTGCAAATCATCAACACAAATACGAGCTGCAAGACGGCTGTATTCGGGGTGTTGGGATGCCAGTGATGCAGCCGTTTCAGCTGCGAGTTGGTCGAGTTCACGAGTGGTCACACCGTCGTACAGGCCTTCGATGGTGAGTTTGGTAACGTGCCCAGGGTCAACCCATTTTGAGTTCAATCCTTCAGAGAGTGTTGTCAGTTTTTCGAGGATTGCATCAAAGCGCACATCCTCTCTTTCGCCTTTCCTATTTACTACTTGCATGGCCATGTATATTTCCTCCAGATTCGGTGAGTGTGATTGCGTGGTAAGTTCCCTTGTTCGCGTACGGTTCAAAAGTCTTCGTCAACGGAGAACCGCTGCTGAACGCTTCCAAGAGAGGAGTTATCCATAACACCAGCTTTCTGGTATTCTGCTACTCTCTTCTCAAAGAAATTGGTTTTTCCTTGCATGGAAATCATTTCCATCCACGGGAACGGGTTTGATGCTTCGTAAATCTTTGAGCAATTCAACTGCACTAAGAGACGGTCCGCCACGAATTTCACGTATTGTTCCATCAACTCTGCATTCATTCCAATGAGATTAACAGGCAACGCTTTGGTCACGAACTCTATTTCGATTTCCACAGCTTCGGCAATGATTCGGCGAATGACGTTTTCACCAGCACCGCGCAACAACTTGTTGTGAAGAAGACATGCAAAGTCGCAGTGAAGTCCTTCATCACGAGATATCAATTCATTGGAGAAGGTGAGTCCGGGCATGAGACCGCGCTTCTTGAGCCAAAAGATTGCACAGAAAGAGCCAGAGAAGAAGATACCCTCAACGGCAGCGAACGCAACCAATCGCTCAGCAAAGGAACCACGCTTGCGAGATAGCCATTTCATAGCCCATTCACCCTTTCTCTGGACAGATGGGACAGTTTCTAGGGCTTTGAACAGGTGGTTCTTTTCTTGCTCATCGTTGATGTAGGTATCAATGAGGAGCGAGTAGGTTTCAGCGTGGATGTTTTCCATCATGATTTGGAAGCCGTAAAATGCTCGGGCTTCTGGCCAACATACTTCATTGGAGAAGTTCATCACTAAGTTTTCGTTGACAATACCGTCACTGGCTGCAAAGAACGCAAGAATGTGCTTGAGGAAGTGTTGTTCCCCTTCGTTGAGATTCTTCCAGTCTTTGAGATCTTCAGCAAGGTCGATTTCCTCAGCAGTCCAAAAGGATGCTTGTTCCATTTTGTACATCTCCCAGATATCATCATGTTGAATGGGGAACAGAACGAAACGATCTAGGTTTTCTTGGAGCATAGGCTCGAGATGTTCTTTCGTGAAATCGACGTCTACTGCGTCGTCTTTGTTGTGTTCTATGACCATGACATATTCCCCCCGGCTATTTGTGGCGCGCTGGATTTTGTTTGCCCTCCTATAACGTCTATAATGATACCCCCCGCGAAGACATAGACCACATGTGTTTCGCGACCCTTTACCATCCCTTCGTTCAATTGAGCAGTGCATCGTTTAGCATATTTACCAATGAATGATATAAAATTGATATAAGAATGTAAAAATGTCGTAAAATCACCTCTATTTCCACTGCAAGCCCATGTGGGTAGAATCTTACATCATCCCAACAGTCAAAAAGCGATGTATTCTCACCATGACCATGGAGCAGATTTCACTGACCATCCAATTCGCCCGCCTCGACGAACGCGCCGTCTTGCCGAGTCAAGGCTCAGCCTTGGCCGCAGGATGGGATATGTATGCGCTGGAAGACACCCTGGTCCACAAAGGTTCGTCAGTTCTTATCCGCACAGGGTGGGCTGCAGCGATTCCTGAAGGATGGGAAGGTCAGTTGCGCTGTCGCTCGTCATTGGGCAAAAAAGGGATGATTATGCCCAATGGAATCGGCACCATAGACGCTGACTATCGGGGAGAATTGATGGTCCTTGCAACATGGATTGGCCAAGGTGATTCATTCGCAATCGCTGCTGGGGAACGCATCGCCCAGATGTTGTTTGCACCAGTCCCAAAGGTTACGTTGGTTGAAACCACCATGGACAAGTTGACAAAAACCGAACGAGGAGAAGGCGGTTTCGGCTCTTCCGGTAAATTCTGAAAGAGTCAGCGAGAGGCGAAGAGATATGGTCGACATTCAGGAACTGGGTCTCGTTCCTTACGGGGACGGTTTGAAAATGATGAAATCGTTGCAATCACAACGCATCAACGACGATATCCCAGATACATTGCTCATCCTTGAACATCACGAAGTGGTTACGGTCGGTCCACGCGCCCGCAACGATGGCATTCGGCCACCAGAGGATTACCCTACTGAAGCCGTTGATCGGGGCGGGGGCCTAACGTGGCATGGACCTGGACAGATTGTCTGCTACCCGATATTCAAATGGGGCCTTCGTGACCAAGAAGCATCGGTTGCTGAAATCATTACCAAAATCGAGCAGTGGGTCATCAACGCCCTTAGCACCTTGAACATTCACGGAGTGCGTGATCAGCGGATGCAGGGCGTTTGGGTTGATGGGCACAAGATTTGCAGTATTGGATTATCCTTCTTACGCTGGGTTAGTCGGCATGGCTTCACCATTAACATCGATACACCCCCCGGAAGAGTCGAAGGCGTAGCTGGATGTGGACTAACCGCTGACACAACAACGTCCCTAGCGAATCTAGGATATGATGTCGAAGTTCAAGCCATCAAACAAGCATTACTCGAAACAATGCAATTTTGAACGGTCATTGGTCCCGGAGGTAATCCTCACCGTACCATGCCCATTGGTCAAGAGTCCAACCCGCCGGCAATCCTTCTGCAGGTAAGGGTGGACCAGCTGGAGCAGCTGGAGCAGCAGCCTGAATAACAGGAGTTACAACAGGAGCGACGGGTGTCATCATCATCGGTTGGGGAAGATTAGGTTGCAAGTTAATTGACGAGTCTTCTCGGTCACGTCGTTGCACTGCATAGCCAAGAACAACAACCGCCATAACGCAAAGGACTCCTATAATGAGGAATAACATGTTGGATGAAGAGGAATCTTCGGCAGATGCAAAGCGTGATGCATCCTTGGGGTATGAGTCGCCAGCATCAGACCAGCCGTCCCCATCACCATCTAAGCAGCCAACACGGTCTTCAGTAGAAGTACCTGAAACCTCGGGGCAATCATCTGAAAGGTTCGTGCCCTCTTGGTCAGGATATCCATCTCCATCAGCATCAGACCAGAAGCGTTTGTCATCGGGGAAGGCATCGAGGAATCCAGCCCACCCATCACCATCAGGGTCCGGGCAGCCGAAGCGTTCCATGTCCGAAGTACCAAAAATCTCGGGACAACTGTCGGGTGTAGTACCTGTTTCAGAGTCACCAAAACCATCTCCATCAGTGTCGGAATGTTGTGTGGCATCGTCGGGGAATGCGTCGTTAGCATCCGACCAGCCGTCGTTATCAGAATCAAGACAACCCAATCGATCTTCAGTAGAAGTCCCAGCGTTCAACGGACAAGCGTCGCTTTGGACTCCGTCCGAAGCATCACCGTATCCATCTCCATCCTGGTCGGAATGTTGCGTGAATTCATCGGGGAAGGCATCTGCTCCCTCTGCTACACTCCATGCTCCATCCGGATTTGACCATCCATCTCCATCTGTATCAATACAGCCGTTGCGGTCTTGATTGGAAGTGCCTGTGACGAGGAGGCATTGGTCGCCTCCTTCCCCATCAGAATTGTCTCCGAAACCATCTCCGTCGCTATCGGACCATTGTGCGTCATCAACTGGGAATGCGTCTACTGTGTCGCCGTAACCGTCTCCATCGTAATCAGCACAACCGATACTCGTACCGAGTGAACTCGTACCTGCCTCATTGGGGCAGTCATCAATATCGTCAGAAAAACCATCGTTGTCGTCGTCAATATCTTCGCCTAGATCTTCGCAGCCGTCACGGTCGACGTCACTGCCTGTGAAGGAGATAAATGATGGTGGGCTTTGGGGACAAAGGTCAGTACCCGCAGATGAGGGTGAGCAGACCCACCAGGTGCTGGATTCATCACCGTCGCATATTCGGTCGTTATCATCGTCCAAGTCTTCGCCTTGATCTCTGCATCCATCTCCATCATAATCAGTTCCTGTCAATGAATTCCAGCCGAGATCACCAGTTGGGCAGAGGTCCGAAGTATCGTAAATCCCATCGTTATCATCATCTGAATCTTCTGTTAAATCTGCGCAACCATCCGTATCATGGTCGGTTAAGGCAGAAGAAATCCATGAAAGGTTGCCCAGAGCGCATTCATCATTTACATCAAGGATCCCATCACCATCATCATCATCATCGCAAGCATCTCCGAGAAGATCACCGTCATGGTTGGCCTGGTTTGCGTTAGGAATCATTGGACAGTTGTCCACCTGATCGCCTACGCCGTCTCCATCTTCATCCATGTACGGGTCTATCCGAACAACTTCGTCCTGGCCGAAATCGACGTAATACAAGTGCCCATTGGGGCCAATCTCAAGGCCCATGATGGATGTTGCCGAAGTTTGAATGGAATCGGTTTCAGTAGCTGCTTTACCGCTTGAACTCAAATCATATGCAACAATTTGACCGTTGCCATATTCTGAAACAAAGAGTTGGTCGCCATCAAGTACAATCCCAGATGGCATGTTCAAACCCGATGCGAGAACACCCCATTCAATGTTCGTTATTGAGGAATATTCCTCCAAGGTCTCCATACGAGATGAATCGCTGTAGATGTTTTGAGTACTGGTTGAGGAATCGTCGGTGTTCACCCACAAGACTCGGTTTGCACCAGGGTCTGCGATGTATAAAATTCCTGAATCATCATCAAGGGTCATGTGTCCAGGAACACCCATGATGTGAGTGAGTTCGACCTCAGAATACCGCCGTACGATAGCATCAGAATGATAGTCTCGACCAGTATCGTGGTCATCTTGGAAATCATAGTACACCAATTCTTCATAGTAGCCGTCATTGTACCAATACGCATTGTCAGAATCGTGAGCGATTCCAACTCCATAAGGGGACTCGTGATTCATATCAATGTGACTACCTAGAAGGCCATTGGCGTTGTTTTGATTCTCTACTGCAAAGTGACTGAGCGAGGATGGCCAGAGTGTTGGGCCCATGAAATTGTTTGGGGAGGCTTGGCCACAGAACGTATTCGCTGTTTCCTGAGCAGAGCCCCACTGCCAGTCAAATTCGGGATGATAGGCCCCAAATGCAATAGCGCTGACTTCTTCCAAAAAGTGATTCCGATTTGAATCCTGACGGTTTTGAGAGACTTGATTCTCAAGCCCGGTATTCTCTACAATTGTGATGCTGTCTGTGTACTGATTTGCAATCCACAACTCATTCGCCCGCCCGGGGTGGAATTCAAGGTCCCTTGGATTAGAAAGAGCATCAGATGAGTCAGCAATAACCGTTTCATCAAAACCCATTCCAAATTGTTCTACCATAACAGCCTCTTTAGCCGCAGTAGCATATGAAGGGATGGAGAATAAGAGAATTGCAAGCATGAAAAGTGCTAATTGCTTCTTGGCCATGCTTATGCCAGTTTGAATGAGCATTTCATACCTTGTCACAGAAGTATGTTATTTGCATGAGCCACAATATAACAACAGCCAGATTAATGCACTGAACTCACTGTTTGAACCGAAGGCCAGCAAGAATTGCAAATTCGCTTATTTTGACAATTCGGGAGCGAGTATGTTTTGACATTCGTCCAGAGTAAGATAGGAGCCAGAATATTTCATCCCCGCTGTGTAAATTATAGGTATAATTGGTTATACTATCATGATCCCCACCATAGGTGGTTCTTAGGCTGAGGAAAGAACTCTCAAAAATTGGAAAAATTTTCACCATTTTTGCTGAACCATCATGCAATTCGTATTCAACAAGACAACTGTATTTTTTGACATAAGCCCTTGATTTCACTACAATGGTATCTTGGTTTAGCGGCCCATTGCCAGCACTCATCCAAATGAGAACCGCCCCTATACCGAAAAGCGGCAAGAGCAAGATTCCTAAGAAAAGAAAAGCCTTTTTGAATTGAGCGGTGTATAGCTTTTCTTCCCTATGAAATACATAATCCGGGATTTCATCCATCTCTTCGATTTCGGCAATTATATCTTCAGCACCGATGGATGAAGAGTCACGATTTAGTTCCATTTCAAATTCAGCGAACTCGTCCATAATTCATTTGCGCTTCCTCCAAAGTATAACTCTTCACCCTACAACGAGAAAACTAATTCCTGCGAATCCCACCCGGAAAGGTACCCCCGTCCTATATGATCAGTTTCTCGTTTTGAGCCAGTGCATGACTGACCCATTCAAAGGCTAATTTGTCCTTCGTCTTTTCTTCTTCACTCCGGCGTTTGAGGTTATTCATCGCCATCTTCATTCTGAAATTCCCTTCAAAGGATGGAGCGTGCCGATCGAGATATGCCCAATAGAGCCTCGTAATTGGACATGTTTTCTTTGGATGAAAAGCACAGGATTTGCAATGGTCACTCATCCTGTTAATGTAGGCAGATCCAGCCACATAGGGTTTCGTCATCATCGCATCGCCAAGCGCAAAGGTACCCATTCCGAGCACATTCGGTTCAACCACCCAGTCATAAGCATCAACGAAGGCAGCGTGAAACCAATCGGTTAGTTCACGAGGGTTGATGTCTAACAAGTTTCCAATATTACTCAGGACCATCAACCGAGGTATGTGGTGGGTCCATCCCTCTTCCATCACCGATTTAACAGAAGAATCTAGACATTGAAGACCGCTATCTCCTCTCCAATACACTTCAGGAAGTGGGTTCATTTGGCGAAGATGGTTAGGATGTTCATCCACATCTGGCATGGCTTCGCTCATCCATGAAAACGTTCGGTTCGAAGGGGTTCGCTGAACATCAAGGGTACGGAAGCCATTTGTGATTTCGTGAATGTGGTGAACGTATTCTCTCCAGATTAATTGCCGCAAGAATCCTTCAGTACTGTTGAGTGGGGCATCAGTTTCTAAAACTGCTTGAACCAGTTCATTAGGCATCAACCTGTGAAGATTTAGCAGAGCCGCAAGACGTGAATGAAAAAGTCCACGGCTTTTATCAGTCATAGCATCTTCATAGCGCCCAAACCAAGGCATGCATTTCATTCCAAAAGCGAGAGCGGTTTCTACATCATCGGCAGTAGTAGGCAATTGAGTCATGTCCAAAACGCCTGGATGTGAGCCATATTCAGTGTTGATAAGGTGTTCGACCTCAAGGTCAATTTCATCGCTATCATAGGATGGTGGTTCTGGGGGAAGTGGGTCTCCTTTCCAGGGGAATCGGTTTTCAGAATCAAAACTATACTTTCCGCCAATCGGCTTTCCCATTTCCATTAACCAACCCGTTTCGTGCCGTACTCTGCGGTAAAAACGGTCCATGCGAAACGGAGGCTGGGAGCCTACGCTCTGCTCAAACCACGAAGATTTTGTCAACCATCCAACGTGCTCGTGAATGATGACACTCTTATTTTGAATCAATGGTTTCAACTCATTCCTCAGTTCCAATTCTGCGTGTGCAACAGCTTGTACCGGACCATAACGAGCAACATGTTCGTTTAACGCGTCTTCATATGTGCCGTTTGTCATAAGGTAACGAACAGGTCGTCCAGTCGCTTGAACTTCAACGGCGAAATGACGTTGGGATGAAAGGAGGAGAGCGAGTTTTTGCTTGTGATAAGGGCGTTTGTTACCCTTAGCGGATGATTCAATCAAGATGATTCCATAAACAGAAGAAATGGGTTCAATATTTTCAATAAATCTGAGATTGAGTTGATCGTATGAGAGCCACAGCCATCCATCAACGGGAGTATCTTCGTAAGGAAGAAGAGATGATGAAAAAGACCCTATGGATGATGCATGGGTTGAAACAGCAAGTTCTTCCATGTTTTGTTGGTTGCTATTGAGGACATAAAGCACTGCTTTTGACCAGTCAATAATGAACGGTTAGTTTCCTTGGTTCTAGTGTCACCTCAATATGAGCCCGCATTGCAGCAGCCTCCATTGTTGCTCCTCTCATGGTCGTTACAAACGGGATGTTTAATTCAACAGCAAGACGACGCATCATGTTACCGTCACGAACTGCACCTCCAGAAATGGTAGGGACGTTGACGATGAAGGACACTTTGCCTTGCCGCATGAGGTCAAGTGCATCAGGGTGCTTTCCTTCAGCGATTCTATAGACTGTTTCGACTGGAATATTGTGACGACGCAGGGCGTCTGAGGTCCCACCAGTAGCATACAAGGTAAATCCTAAATCCACCAATTCACGTGCAACGGGGACAAGATTTTCTTTGTCTTCATCTCGAACCGTCAAATAAGCCCCGCCTGATTTAGCAACTGGGATTTCGGTTGCTAAACGCGCCTTGAGATAAGCCAAATCTGCTCGCTCATCTGAACCGTATACTTCCCCTGTAGATTTCATTTCAGGACCAGGTGCAGGGTCCAGTCCACGCAGTTTGATGAACGGGAAAACAGGTGCTTTCACACAAACTTGGCCCGTTGTTCTTCTGGGAATTGTTTGTGAAGAAAGGGGTTGACCAATCGTGACTCTTGCTGCGATCCGAGCAAGAGGCAATCCCGATGATTTTGCAACGAATGGAACAGTCCGTGACGACCGTGGATTGACCTCTAAGACATAGAGAGTATCTCCTTGAATTGCAAATTGAATGTTAAAGCAGCCTTTAATTTTCAAGCCCAAACCGATGATTTTTGTTTGTTCTGCTACTCGCTTGAGCATATCTTCCGATATATTTTGAGTTGGAATAAAACATGTTGAATCGCCCGAATGAATTCCTGCCTCTTCCAAATGCTCCATAATGGCGCCAACTAAAACCTCCTCACCATCTGCAGCAGCGTCAACGTCTAGTTCGGTAGCATGGCCGAGGTATTCGTCAACCAGCAGTGGCTTATCAGGTGCTAGATAGGCATCCCGAAGGTACCCATCCAATTGTTGTTGATTGGACAAAATCTCCATCCCGCGCCCTCCGAGAACATAGGAAGGGCGAATCAAGACAGGATACCCTATTTCTTCAACTGCTGCCCTCAAATCATCAGCAGACGTACCCGTTGCACCGCGAGGCATTTTGAGTCCACTGCGAGATGCAAATGCCTCGAAACGCTCTCGGTCACTTGCCTCATCAATAGCGTCACACGAAGTCCCCATGATGCTGAGGTCTAACCCTTTGAGCCGAAGGTCCGGCAAACGTTGCTCCAAAGGCAAGGCAAGATTGATTGCCGTCTGTCCGCCAAATTGAAGGAGGATTCCATGGGCACGTTCACGCAGTAGAATTTCGCTGACATACTCCAAAGTTAACGGGTCAAAGTACAGTCTGTCTGAGGTATCAAAGTCTGTAGAAACTGTTTCTGGATTGTTATTGATGATGATGGCATCTTTGCCCGCTTCACGGATTGCTTTGACAGCGTGGACGCAACCGTAGTCAAACTCAATGCCTTGCCCAATACGAATGGGACCGCTTCCAATGGTCACTAATCGGTCTTTTGTTCGTTCCTCAAGATTCGGCAGAATATCAATTCCAGGGGCGCCAAACGGTTCGTAAGTAGAATAGTAATACGGTGTTTTTGCTGCAAATTCGGCAGCACATGAATCAACCATACGGTAAATTGGATGAAGGTTCAATTCATGACGACGTTGCATCACTGCACGCTCGTCTTGACCAGGCGCAAGAGACTTCAGTCCTTCTGGCGGGAAACCCGCAAGAGCGTCGGCGATATGGGCATCACTGAATCCATGACTCTTCCAGCGACGAAGTTCCTTTTCAGTCAATTCTGTTGGTGAAACGCCTCGTGCGGTAATCTCCGCTTCCATCTGAGCTAATCGTTCAAATCCATAGAGGAACCAACGAGTGATGCGTGTTATCTCGTGAACCCGGTCAACGCCCCAACCTCTACGAAGCGCTTCCAGAACAGCCCCCATTCTTCGGTCAGTGGCGATTCTGCACCAATCAACAAGGGTGCTGTCGGGTAAGGCTTCATGAGCACGCTCAAACATTCCTTCGCCTTCTGACTCGTCTGCTCGTGTCAGTGGGCGTGGATGTGCACATCCTTGTTCAAGAGAAGCCCAAGCCTTGAGGAAGGCTTCTTCGAAGTTCCGACCGATGGCCATGACTTCACCTGTAGATTTCATCGAGGTACCAAGAGTACGGTCTGCAGTTCTGAATTTGTCGAAGGGCCACCTTGGGATTTTCACAACACAATAATCCAAAGTCGGCTCAAATGCGGCAGTAGTGCCGTCTCCAGTAATTGGATTTGGAAGTTCATCCAACGTGTAGCCAACTGCAATCTTAGCAGCCATGCGAGCGATAGGATAACCTGTGGCTTTTGAAGCCAATGCAGAAGAACGAGAAACACGAGGATTCACTTCAATTACTCGAATTTCTCCGGTAAATTGATTGAAGGCGAATTGAACGTTGCAGCCTCCTTTGATGTTCAATGCCCGAATCAACGCCAAGGCTTGATTTCTCAACCGCTGATGGTCAGCATCACTGAACGATTGGAGCGGGGCGACAACCGTAGACTCCCCGGTGTGCACGCCCATAGGGTCGATGTTTTCCATGGTGCAAACAATGGTGGCATTGTCAGCTTCATCTCTCATAACTTCGTATTCAAGTTCCTGCCATCCCAAAATAGATTCTTCAATCAGAACTTGGGAAATACGGGAATTCCTCAAACCGAGTTGTGAGATTTCTACCAATTCGCCCAAGTCTCGTGCAGTTCCGCTACCAAGACCTCCCAAGGTAAATGCTGGGCGGACTAAGATGGGCCAACTTCCTATCAAATCTGCCGCTGCAATGACTTCATCGATGGTGTTGCATGCGACGGCTTGGCTGATTGGAAGTTGAATCGATTCGCACACCTGATTGAACAATTCTCGGTCTTCTGCTTTATCGATGGCTTCTAAATCAGAACCAATCAGTTCAATATTCAAACGTTCAAGCGTTCCATTATGCGAAAGTTCACTTGCAATGTTGAGCGCAGTTTGACCACCCATTCCTGCCAACAAGGCACAAGGCCGCTCGATTTCCATGATCCGAGCGATGGTATCTGGGAGAAGTGGTTCAATGTAAACTACGTCCGCCATTTCCGGGTCGTTTTGAATCGTGGCGGGATTTGAATTAACCAAAATAACCCGGTATCCGTCTTCACGAAGCGCTTGTACGGCCTGGGAGCCTGAAAAATCAAACTCAGCGGCTTGACCAATTTTAATTGGCCCACTTCCCAAAACCAGAATGGTCTCCAAATCATCTCGGCGAGGCATCACTGGCCACCTCCAAGATGAGCATCAACAACAGCTCTGAAGCGTAGGAACAGATGCGTAGCATCGTGTGGTCCTGGACATGCCTCGGGGTGGAACTGGACTGTGAAACATGGTTTCCCAATGACGTCAAGCCCTTCTACGGTTCCATCATTCGCATTGACGTAGCGAACCTCAACCTCTGCCCCATGTTGGTTGGGCGAAGGAGGAGAAGAGGCTCCTGTTGGATGCGCAGCGAGCATTCCGTCTTGTGGATGAGCAACTGCAAAACCATGATTCTGACTGGTAATGGCCACGGTTCCTTCCTTGAGGTCAACGACCGGTTGATTGGCCCCTCGATGGCCGTATCGCATTTTGTAGGTCTGTAATCCCGAAGCAAGACCCATCAACTGGTGCCCTAGGCAGATCCCCATCACGGGAAGCCCGTCTTTGACTGCTTCAGCAAGAGTATTTCGGGCAGAGGTCGCCATACCGGGATGGGCAGGGTCACCTGGCCCATTTGAACAAAACAAGGCGTCGATGTCGTAGGTATTTTTCAATATGTTAAACGGGGTATGAGGGGGGCACCATACAACATCAAAATACATGCAGAGGTGTCGCAAAATATTGTATTTAACCCCACAGTCAAGGACTCCCAAACGTGGTTTTCTTACGCCTAAGTCGTCTGTCACACCCGGATTTAATTCAACGGGTTCGTCGATAGAAACTTCATCAACAAGATCTTCCAATTCAGGAGAGGAAAGCGATTCCAATTTCGTCTTCAACTTATCTTCTTGAGCGAGGGGGCCAAAGACGCACAGAACTGTTCCCAATTCACGTACACGGCGGGTGATAGCCCGTGTGTCAATCTTCTGAATACCTGGAACCCCGTGCAGCCTTAGCAACTCGTCAACCGTCCCAATGGAGTCTCTATGGTCCGGTTGGTGCATGGCGTGACGTACGACAACCCCCCGAGGCCAAACCCGTTTGGATTCAGAAGTTCCGTGATGGATTCCATAGTTTCCAATCAACGGATAAGTGAAGGTCAAAACTTGTCCAGCAAAGGAAGGGTCAGTCAGTGATTCTTGGTACCCCATCATACCGGTTGTGAAGACCAGTTCTCCCGAACCAGCTTGATTGGCTCCAAAGAGTTCCCCTTCGTAGCGTCCTCCATCAGCCGTCAAAAGGACACCAGGGCCCGATGCGCCCTCTGGAAGAGGAGTCCCTTGAACAAGTCCATCAGCGGCATCTCCGATGTCCAAAGATGAAGGGTTGTAGAGCCGATGAGTAGCAGGAAGGGAACGCCCATTTTGGAGTTCGCTTCCTAACATCGTATTTGGTCGTCAACGGACACCCATAATGATTGGGTGTGGGTTTGATTGGAAGAGAGGGCTCAAAATAGGACCGAAAAAGAAGAAAATATCACCGATGGTGCTGTAAATAAATATCAACTTACTTCTCATTTTCTCGCTCTTTATCATGAACAGACTTTCCACGAGCGGAGGGCTCTATCACAAGGCGTGCATCTGGGAAGTGGCGCTCGGTTCCACCGTCTCCAAACCAAGCTTCCATGAACAGTGCTAAAGCAGCAACTTCAGAATGAGGTTGGTTACCTACTGCGACATTGTATTGTGAATGCTTGAAGACATCACCAGGTACCTTTGCACCACCCACGATAAGAACCACGGGCCGGTCCCGTCGAATTTGAGGAATCACTTCCCGGTAAGGCTGACCGTACATGGTGAGATGGATGGCCACACCAGGCTCCCCGTCCCCCGCGTCTTCCTCAACAAACCGTTTCAGCCATCCCATTGAGCCCTTGATATGTTCACAAGACATCTCTCCGCCAAAGCGTTCGTTGACCGAGCCCACATTTTCAAAGAGGTCACTGTCTTCATCGCCAGCTAAGAGAAAACGTGTACCCCCAAGAGCTCTGGAGACGAGGGCGAGGTGCGTTGTGATTCGTGGGTCACGGCCCTTACGGTACCCCAAACGAAGCACATTGAACGGCGTGTCGGCCATGTGCAGACGACTGGCCTCGCCCACATGAGCGTAGCGGCTCATTCAACTTTATCGATGACTGCCTCGGATGATTGTGAAGAATCACCCATGCCTGTGAATTCGTAATCGTTTGAATCAATGAATCGGATCAACCAATTCAACAACATAGCATTGACCAAGAGGTTAGAACCCATTGACATCCCACCCCAGAGGGCACCAAGACGGAGGGTTCTCCATAGCCCGTCTGCAGTTGAAAGGCCGTCGGTTACAAGGAAGGAGCCAATGAGAGGCTCGACGACGTAGAGGCCTGCGAGGATTAGCATTCCACCTGCAGCAGTTGAAGGAAATATTTTCCCCATATCTCTGCTGAATTCTGTAAGTATTGCTGAAAGCAAGGAGAGAATCATCACGGCAAAGGCAACTTGACCGAAGTCGATTCCAAAGAATACAGAGATGCCTTCGCTCATATTATCGTCTTGTGAATAAATCCCCAACCACCAAATAGCGACCATGAGGGTGATGAGCATCCCACCAGAGCGTGATGTACTGGCAGCTTTATCGAAAACCTCTTGCAGATTCCGAGGCTTGAGACGACGGATGATGCGTTCTGCAAATTCGTAATCACTTACAGAGGCACCACTGACCGAATCCGAACCTGTAGCCACAGGAATCGTGCTCAACGTTGATGGTTCGGCCTCGGACATACGAGTACCTTCTTTGTCACATCTTATGAAACCTGTCGCTTTGGAGGTGTTCATGGTGACCGACTCGGGAGTGTCTCAATCGCGCCGAAAGCGGATTGTTGACGGCCTCAAACAAAACGATGGATTTCCCCACATTATGGGAATCATCAATGTGACGTCCGATTCGTTCTACGAAGGAAGTCGCTCTCTATCTTCGGAAGAGGCCATAGAACGAGCCCTTGCGATGTGGGCATCAGGAGCAACGTGGGTCGATATTGGGGGTGAATCAACGCGTCCTGGAGCAGCTCGGGTTGATGAAGAAAGTGAAATCCAGCGAGTTGTCCCGGTCATCAAAGCCTTGAGAAAAGCCAATCCTAATGGATTGATTTCTATTGACACTCGCCATGCATCAGTTGCACGAGAAGGCCTCAAGGCTGGCGCAGACATGGTTAACGATGTATCAGGACTTCGCGACAAAGCGATGATTGAAACTGTACTTGAGTGGGGGGCTGCAATTTGTATCATGCACATGCAGGGTGAACCTGGGACGATGCAAACAAAGCCCCAATATGTGAACTGCGTAGAAGAAGTCAGTACCTACTTGGCCAACAAACGCAGCCAACTCATCAAAAAAGGCCACCCGGAAGAACTCATTTGTATTGACCCTGGAATCGGATTTGGAAAAGAACACGATCACAATTTATCCTTATTGCAAGCAGGGAAAAGCATCGGGGAAGATGCTTCAGTGAGTATTCTTTGGGGAGTCTCACGGAAGCGGATCGTTGGCCACCTCACCGGACATGAACATGCAGATGACCGTTTAGCAGGGACATTGGGCCTTGCTGCTGTCGCAGTTACAAGTGGAATCAATCTGCTCAGAGTACATGACGTACAGGAGCATGTCGACCTCTTTCTAACAATGAAGCCGTTTAATTGAAGATTAAACTCCACCCAACAAGAGGATGGGTGCGACCCACGCTCCAGCCATTGAGCCTAGGTTGGTCAAGGCAGTGACCAAGAGAACTTTACCCGCTGGATTGGACCAAAATGATGAAAAATCATCCAACTTCAAAAATTTCTGTAAATCATCCGCCGTTGGTTCAGCAACTTTGAGTTGTACATAGCCAGCAAACCAACCGGCAGCTAACGCAGGATTCAATGAAGTGATTGGAGACGCTGCTGCTGCTGTTAGAACCGCCAAAGGATGCCCTCGGGCAATGATGCATCCAATGGCCGCAAAGACAGCATTTGCAATCGTCCATACGGTGAAGAATTCAATCCAATCTACGCCTTCACCGTTCGAAACGAAGACAGCGATGGCTGAGATGAGAATCAGTGGCATGGCCCAAGGGAGCATTCGTGCTACACGAGAGCGTTTAGGTAGTGTGGATAATTCTTCAAGTTCATGAGAAGGTGAGGGCTCAACCATCTTTTTCGCGACACCTTTCAAGTGACCAGCACCAAGGACGGCGAGAACTTTCTTGTTCGGGTCAAGTTCTGCTAATTTCCCAGAAATATAGGTATCTCGTTCGTCGATGAGGACGGCTCCTGCACCGGGAGAGAATTCTTTGAGTTCTTCCATCATTGAGGAGAGCATATCGGAGTCACGAAGTAACTCGCTCACATCGACTTCTTCTTCATCATCATCATCATCTCCTAGGAGTGATGTTAGAAGACGCCACTTTTCTCGGAACTTCATTTTACGCCAAGCACGACGCAATGTGACTTGGATGTCACGATCAACAAGGGCGATCTCACAGCCCGCCTCTTTTCCGATGTTGACCGCTGCGAGCAATTCTGCACCGGGCTGTTGACCTTCATCAAGACCAAGTTTTCTCTGTTCGGCAGAAAGCATGGATTGCAACAGGACCATGGGTGCTTTTCCTTCTTTCACTACCTTGAGTAAACCTTCTTTGTCCAAACGACGATCACTGATGAGGGTCTCATAACGACCCTGACACAGTTCCACTGCAACAATATCCGGCTGATAGGTAGCGATTTGCTCCATGACTGCTTCAACCGATGCGGTCGCAATGTGTGCCGTACCTAGCAGACGAAGCCGGTCGTTAACATCAATGAGCGGAGTTTCGTCACTCACGCATTCACCTCAGTTCCATGGTTTCCAAAGATTAGCCCAGCGGGCAACAGTATACCTTCAGAAAGTGATTTCGACGTTCTCTCGGACGTGGGCAGCAACAGTCCAAAGTTCTCGTCGCTCGCATCCCTTGAATCCAGCGACAATGCTTGCAGGAATCATCTGAATAGCCTTGTTAAAGTTGGTTGAAGCAGCGTTGTAGAATTCACGGCGGTCTGCGATTTGGTTCTCCAATGAGACCAATTTGTTTTGGAGGTCCATGAAATTAGCATTTGCCTTCAAATCGGGGTATTGTTCTGCAACCATGCTAATACGAGGCATCATTCCAGAGAGCAAACCTTCTGCTGCAGCGACGCCTTTTACGTCACCACGGCTCAATGCACCAGCAGCCGCTTGGCGTGCCTTTGCAAATTCTTGGAAGATACCTGCTTCGTGCTCTGCATAGCGTCCAACAATTTTGACAAGGTTCGGAATCATATCGTACCGCTGATTGAGCAATACGTCAATATCAGACCATGATTTGTTAGCGTTTTCTTCAAGACGAATGAAACGATTCCAGGTTGTGAAAAACCAAACGATAAGAATCAAAATCACAATTGCTGCAATGGCTGCAGCGACATACATCATGTTAACCATGCTATGCGCTTAAACAAATCGTACTTGAAACCTTCTCTCAAATACTAATTTCAAGGAGCAAGATGATGAACACCAACATATTCGCCTCACCAAGGACCCCTGATTCAACCCGATTAGAATCAGAGTGAACCTCTTGAGATGGACAAAATGTTTGATACAGCGCTCATCTTTTTTGGGGTATTCTGTATCGCCTTTGCATTCGCCCCGGTTGGGCTAGGAGGAGGCTTGCTTTTCGTCCCGCTTTTGCATTATGGTGCAGACCTACCAATTGATGGAACCCTTCTTGCCGTATCCCTATCCCTCACGGCTGTCGTGAGTTATGGGAGTGGCCTTGCCCACCGCAAGAAAGGACATCACGATGACGAAGCGATCAAATCTGCACTCGTGGGGGCGATTCCAGGAGCATTGCTAGGCGTAGGTATCGTCGTAGTTCTTGGAGACAATCTCGACACCGTATTCAAGACAGTCAGCATTGCGATATTGGCTTGGGCTCTTGTGAAGACGAGGAGAAAAATCAACTCCTCTAACTCCACTGACGCTGATGAGAATGGCGAACCGAGAGAGATACAACACAAAAAGCTCAGACTTGGAGCCGCAACGGGAGGCACGCTCTCCTCTGTCCTTGCTATTGGAGCAGGCGTAATCTATGTCCCTGTTTTACAACAATATACTGGATTGAGCACGAGAAAGTCAATCGGTTCCAGCCTTCACTTGATGATGGTCGTCGTGCCCATCGCAGTAATTACGCACTTGGCGTTTATCTCTTCGTCAGAACGAGATGCCCTCGTTGAACAAATTGGAGTACTCTTCGCCCTACCGTTTTTGACATTCATAGGAGCAAGGCTCGGAGCCCAATTTGGAATGAACTATATCTCATCTCAAAACATCATGAAAATTTTCATGACCCTCACGGCAGTTGTGTTGGTCCGTTATCTTTGGGACCTTGGCGGACTCATTGTTTAATCGATTCAATGACCATTGCAATGCCTTGGCCGCCACCGATGCAAGCTGTTGCAACGCCATAGCGTCCACCACTACGTTGCAATTCGTATGCGAGCGTGAGAACCAAACGAGTACCAGTTGCTGCAAGTGGGTGACCGATACCTACTGCTCCGCCGTTAACATTGACCTTCTCAACATCAAGTTCCAAATCCTTGATGCATGCTACGGCTTGGCCTGCAAAGGCTTCATTGATTTCCCAACGGTCGATATCGCCCACGGTAAGGCCCGCCTTTTCTAGGGCTTTCCGGGATGAAGGGACAGGACCGTATGACATGATAGATGGCTCTAGACCAACGATTCCCCAAGAGACAATTCGTGCAAGTGGTTGGTCACCATCTTCTTTTGCCTTTGAAGCAGATTTGATGACGACGGCAGCAGCACCGTCTACAACGCCTGAAGCATTACCTGCGGTAACAAAAGATTCGGGACCAAATGCAGTAGGAAGACGGGCAAGACTTTCCTCAGTAGTACCACGCACAACGTGGTCTTCATCCTTGTGAGTGATTACAGTGTCACCACGTCGCGATGAGATCGTAACCGGAACGATTTCTTGCTCAAATACGTCGTTATCAATTGACGAGGCAACACGAGAATGTGAAAGAGCAGCAAAAGCATCAATTTCTTCTCGTGTCACGCTTTTACGCTTGCAAAGTTCATCAGCAGTTTGAGCCATAAAGAGACCACAGGTCATATCTTGAAGGTTAGTCATCATGTAATCCTCAACCTTGGGCGAACGGCCCAATCTCCATCCTTCTCGGCCTCCACGCATGATGTGGGGTGCTTGAGAGAGGTTCTCCATGCCGCCAGAGACAACGGTTTTTGCCTCGTCAAGCATGATCATTTGTGCTCCACTCACGATTGATTGAATTCCAGAACCGCAAATTCTGGAAAGGGTGAGCATAGGAACTTCTTGAGGGATACCACCTTGCAAACCTGCATGGCGTGCTCCATAAATGGATTGAGAGCAAGTTTGGAGCGCATAGCCCATAACAACATGGTCGACTGATTCAGGAGCAGTTCCGGTTTTTTCTAGAGCTGCTTGAATTGCAATTCCACCCAAATTTTGAGCACTAAGTGTCTTCAGAGCACCGCCGACTTTACCGTCACCACGCTTTCCGCCAACCCATTCACAAAACGGTGTTCGGGCACCGCCAATAATCACAACATCTTCGCTCATGAATCATCCCAAAAGGGGGAGGGTCATGAATCTCACTGTTTCACACTTCAACCGAAAAGAGAACTCTTGTCCAAACCGTTGTTGCTTACCATCAGGGGAATCGCTGCGATAAGCCCGCACATGCCTCCACAAAGAGCCACAAAGATCATTCCAATTCCTGCAACAATATCTGAATTATCCATGATGAGGTCGTACTCCTCTTGAGCAAGGTCACCGTCCTCAAGCATTTGGTCATAGACCTCATCTATCGTTGTGAGTTCAAGTCCGCTCAAGGCCGAGGCTACAAGAATAGAAGCGAAGAGGAGATGAACGCCACGTCGTTGGTAATTCACAAGCATAATACCACCTGCGATGGTTGCTATTCCAACTGCTAAACCTCCACCGTAAACTGCGAGCAAAATCGGTTGTGAGGTTTCATACCCGAGAACATCCAAGAGATTGAGTCCGGATGAACCAAGACCGATAAGACCCCACAACACGCACAAAATTCCAATCACTTTAGGTGCACTGGACGGGGGGCCAAGAAATATCATTTGCCCTGGGGGCATTTCTGCCATCCCCGAAAGCATAGCACCGTTTTGCAT
>TARA_B110001452_G_scaffold48239_1_pt1 | contig 25177 bp, 29 predicted proteins | sample TARA_B110001452 | Tara Oceans TARA_B110001452 (sample SAMEA4396971) | marine metagenome | biome: Polar Biome; feature: [DCM] deep chlorophyll maximum layer (ENVO:01000326); material: water (ENVO:00002006), including particulate matter (ENVO:01000060) such as... | depth 25 m
CCTGGCCTCTATGGGGTCACTGTAACCGCTACAAGCGTCGATGATGCCTCAGTCAAGCGCTCAATCTCATTGAGCGTCGAGATTCTTGACACCGCAGCACTCGACGTGTCTGATGAAGACGCCGACCAGTCCTACATCCCAGGCGACCCAGCCCAAACCATGGCGTTTGAAGTCCGAAACGATGGCAACAGTGCTGATCGCTTCACCATGACTGCCAATGTGCCTGAAGGTATGATCATTGAATTTACCAATTTGTTTGACGGCAACACGCCAGAGATTGAAACAGGTGCAAGTTACAACGTCACCGTTCGCTTCTCCTTTGAATCTGGGACATCGGGCCAATTGACGCTCGACATCATCGCCACCAGCGTCAACGACGCTTTGATTTCCGCACAAGGCTCAGCCACATACCTGGTCGGCTCCCAGAACTGGTTGAAGATCCTACCAGCTGCACCGCTGACCATTGATGAAGCCGAACCTGGGGAGGAGTGGAGCATGACTGTAAAGGTCCGGAACCAATACACAACAGCTCAATCAGTAACCATCGATTTGGACAACGGCGAATCCTCTGCTTATGTTCAAACTCGGATCGGAAGCAACGACCGCTCGTTCGTACTCGCAGTCGAAGAAGAGCGTGAAGTCACTGTGTACTTTGAAGTCTCAGAAACCACCTTGCTGAACTTGGGCTCTGATTCCTTCTCAACCAACCTTACGCTCTGGGCGCGCTCAGAAACCGTGAGCGATGCTGCAAGCAGCAACCTCCAAGTGATTTTAATGAAGCAAGCAAGCGATTTGGAAGGTGCAGCAGGCGCTGATGACGGCCTTCCGATCGGATCAATTTTGATGTGGGTTGCCTTTGTTGGCATCATGGGCATCGGTGTGTTTGTGATCCTCAACATCCTCCGAGTCGAAGAGGAAGAAGACGAATACGGTGGATGGGGCGAAGATGGTTATGAAAACAGCCTTGAAGCCACCTACGGCGCTGTTGCTTCTGCACCAACGGTTCCAGTCGCTGGCGCTTTGCCGGCAACCCCCCCGCCAACGACGCTCGCACCTGCTCCGGCAGCCGCTCCGGCAGCCGCACCAGCGCCAGTTGCGCCGGGAGCAGAACCAGCATCCAAGACCCCTCCATTGCCTGCAGCCGGCCTCCCTGAAGGCTGGACTATGGACCAATGGGAAGTCTACGGCCAAATGTGGCTCGAGCAAAACGGAATGGCTTGACACTGAGGTTTTCCTCAATGTCGACCCTCCGTAGGGTTCAAGACGGTCTCGACCTCCGCTGAGAATGCAAGGAGCGATTCATCATGTACGGAAACGGCCAAGCCCCAATCTTCATCCTCAAGGATGGCACCCAACGAACTCGTGGACGTAGCGCACAGTCCAACAACATCGCAGCAGCCAAAGCGGTCGCAGATGCAGTCCGTTCAACGCTTGGTCCAAAAGGCATGGACAAGATGCTTGTCGATTCAATGGGCGATGTTGTGATCACCAACGATGGCGCAACCATTCTGAAGGAAATGGACATTGACCATCCTGCAGCCAAGATGATCATTGAAGTTGCCAAGACCCAAGAGCAGCATTGCTACGACGGCACAACTTCAGCGGTCGTTCTCTCCGGAGAATTGCTCAAGCGCAGCGAAGACCTCATCGAACAAAACGTTCATCCAACCGTCATCTGTGAAGGATTCCGCTTGGCGGCTGAAAAAGCGGTCGAGTTGCTGGAAAACCACGGAATCGCAACCCACAACGACGATGCAGTCCTCACCGAAGTGGCAAAAACAGCCCTCACTGGTAAATCAGCAGGGGCGGTCAAGAGCTTCATGGCCGACATTTGTGTTCGAGCCGTCAACGCCGTCGGCGTTATTGAAGGCGACGAGCGCATTGTGGACTTGAGTGATATCAAGGTCGAGAAGCGCCAGGGCGGTTCAATCAAGGATTCATCCCTCATCGATGGTATTCTCCTCGATAAAGAGCGGGTCCACGCTGGCATGCCTCGCACCATCGCAAACGCTAAGATCGCACTTGTCAACTCCGCTATCGAAGTGAAGAAGACCGAAGTTGACGCTAAAATCCAAATCACCGACCCCAGTCAATTGGCTCTTTTCCTCGAAGAAGAAGAGAATTACATCCGTGGACTCGTTGAGAAAATCCAAGCCGCAGGAGCAACCGTTCTTGTCTGCCAGAAAGGCATTGATGAACTTGCTCAACATTACATGGCCAAGGCAGGTATTTTTGCCGTTCGCCGAGCTAAGAAATCCGATATGGAAGCCCTTTCAAAGGCTACCAGCGGACGAATTGTCACCAACTTGGACGATTTATCTGGCGACGATTTGGGCCATGCTGCAAAGGTCGAAGAGCGTAAGATTGGCGAATCCGACATGACATTCATCACCGGCTGCCCTGAAGCAAAATCAGTCTCAGTCCTCCTTCGCGGTGGTACTGAACACGTGGTCGATGAAATCCGCCGTGCGTTTGACGATGCGGTCGGTGTGGTTTCAGTTGCATGGGAAGATGGCGCTGTTCTTACGGGCGGCGGCAGTGTTCTTGCAGCTCTTTCAAGGGACTTGCGAACCTACGCTGAAGGCGTTGGTGGCCGCGAGCAAATGGCGATCGAAGCTTTCGCTTCGGCCTTGGAAATCATTCCTCGAACCCTTGCTGAAAACGCAGGCTTGGACCCCGTTACAACCCTCATTGAATTGCGCAAGGCTCACGCCGATGGACAATCACACGCCGGGATCAACGTCTATGACGGCGGTGTTGTCGACATGAAGAAAGCCAATGTGGTTGAACCAATGCGAGTTGTTGAACAAGCAATTCAATCGGCGACCGAAACGGCGATCATGATTTTGCGCATTGACGACGTCATTTCCTCCAAAGGCGTCTCGATGGGCGATGACATGGGCGGCATGGGTGGCATGGGCGACTTCCAAATGTGAAGTTGACCAAATCACTTCACTCAAAAAGCCGAGCAGCACCCCTTCTTTCGCAGCCAACTAGGCTTGCATAGTCCGCTTCCTTTGATGCGGGCAAGTGCGAACCTTGAAAGGCCCCTGCATGGTGGGAAAGTTTGCTTACGACCAACGTGAGTGGGGTGATTCTAATGACCATTGTAGCAAAGGTTTGGATTGATGAAGATTGCATCACCTGCGATGCGTGTCAAGACATCTGCCCTGAAGTGTTTGAAATCACAGATGATTCATCTCAAATCCTTGCTGCAGTCCGCACTGACGGCGTGTTCGATCGAAACGTCGGTGGCTCACCGATGTTGGGAACACTCGGCGCTGAATACGGTGAGATGATCCTTGAAGCAGCTGAGGCTTGCCCGGTTGAAGTTATCAAGTTCGAACTTGTTACTGACGGTGCCGAAGTTGTGGCTGAAGTCGCACCAGCGGCAGAAATGGCTGTCGAAGCAGCACCCGCAGCAGCCGTGGCCACCGGCGGCAGCGAAGCCTTCCAAGCTTTGATGGGCGGCGACCGCAGCCTCGCCATCTTCTTTGGTTCACAAACTGGAAACGCAGCGGGTCTCGCTGACAAGACAGCGAAACTTGCAGCAGATTACGGCCTCGTTCCTACCATTTACGATATGGATGGATTCGATGCCGGACAACTCAACGCACACGCTCGAACCCTCATCATCACCTCCACATGGGGAGAAGGAGAGATGCCAGACAACGCAGAAACCCTCTGGAATACGGTCAGCAGCGGAAAACCATCGCTTTCCAACGTACACTTCAGCATTTGTGCAATCGGTGACTCATCCTATGACGAATTCTGCAAGGCAGGAACAGATTGGGATGACAAGTACGTCGAACTCGGTGCCAACCGGGTTCATGAAACCAAACTCTGTGATGTCGACTTCGACACCCCGTGGGCCCAATGGGTTTCACAAGCTCTTCCCTTGCTTGCTTGCGTCGACCAATCAGGCACCCTCCAAGAGGTTCTGCTCGATGAGATGATCGAATACGGGTCCGGAACAGCCGATGAAGTGGCTGAAGGCGACTTTGCTCCGGGGATTATTCCTCAAGCAGAACTCTCCATCACCCTCTCGTTGTTCCGCTACTGCCCTGCTGCCAATGAATCCGGCTGGGACACCATCGCATGCGCAGTCCCCGGTCACGCAACGGTCGAAAACCTCCTCACTGCCATTCAGCAAGACGTCGACGGAAGTTTTGCATTCCGCCGTGGAAACGGAAATGGAACGGCAACCAGTGGTCTGAGGGTCAATGGGCGGGTGGTTCTTGCGGACTTGGCCTGCATCAACGACTTGGTTTCAGAAGGCGGCGTGCTCAAGGTCGAACCTTTGCCTGGCTACCCCGTCATAAGGGACCTGATCGTCGATTACTCTGGCTATGAAGCCAACCGAAGCGAAAGCAAGCCTTGGCTCCGAGCCGACCCCCGTGAAGGTGCGACCCTGCTGAACGGAAACGCCATGGGTACCATGGAGCCCGCAATGGCAACCACACTTCACGCCATGACCGATGTGAACTCCTACCAACTGCTCCATGCCATGTCGGACACCGTACCCTTCAACCCATCTTACAAGGGTCCCGCCATTCTTCTGCAGCACTGGACTCGATCGCTCGACCCTCGAACCAGCGATGAACAAAAATCAGAACTCGCTGAGATGCTCGACGGTGAAAGCGGCGTTTGGGCAGAGGCTGATATGGCTTCGATTGCCCGATACGGCGCCGAGGGACGCACCGTTTCTAAAGCACTCAATGCAGCCCGCAGCCACCTGCTCAACGTCACCAACTACACCGGCCCACACGGTCGCTTAGTCAAGTGGTATGGACGCAGCGTCAAATGGTCTGGCAACGTCAACGAGACCACACTTTACCGACAAGTCTTGGGACCTGTTGGCTTGCTAAGCAACATCTTTGATGGCGTCTCCGCCCGTATGTTCCTCGGATTCACCCGCAACGGCGCCCCTCCAATTCGAAGCCTCCAAGCCTTGGTGGCTCCACCGGCGGGCGTTGGTAAAATTCCAAACATGGTCAACCGAAAGGTTGAGGCGCACCACGAAGTTGTCAGTTTGTTCAACGAAATCGATCAGAGGTTCTGAGGTGTTGACATGGCTGTGAAGATTGCATACTACCCCGGAAACGCAGCACGCGCTGCGTCCTATGAGGTCGAAGATTGCATTCAACCGTTGTGCAAGACGCTTGGAATTCAATTGATTGAACTTCCAAAGGCCTCCAGCGATGGCGGAAACATCATCAAGCAATCATCTCCAAAACTTCAGCATGCATTGGTTGCACGAAACTTAGCCCTCGCAGAAATGAAGGGCGTTGATGTCATGACCACCTGCGCAACAAGTTACGGTATCATGTGCGATACAGTTGACGAGTTTTCTTCGGACATGGGCTTCGCTAACACGGTGAATAACCTCGTTGCACGCACCACAGGCATCGAATACCAAGGCGAATCTCAACCCCGGCACCTGCTTCATTTCCTTGTGGAAGAAATCGGTCTGGACACCATTCGAGACGCCGTCATCAATCCAATTCGGATGAACGTTGCACCCTACTATGGGCCAAACATGCAACGTCAAGGGGCGACTGCAGGCGATGATGCATTCATGCCAACCTACCTCGAACAACTGATTGTTGCTCTTGGTGGAACACCCGTCGACTACGACTCCAAGTGCCAAAGCGTCGGAGCACCCGCTCTATTGACGCTCAACAAACCAGTGATGAAGATGACCGCTGCGGTTCTTGCCGATGCGAAGAGCAGCGGAGCAGACCTCATGGTGAGCGCATGCACCGTTTCACACTCGAACCTCGACTCCTATCAATCAAAAGCCGCTAAAGTCAGTGGCAAAGACACATCGATGCCAATCGTACATTTGGCAGAACTCGTTGCGTTTGCCCTTGGCCATTTCCCAGACCGATTCGCACAACTCCGAGTGCGCTCGCTTGTCATTGGCGGCTGATTCAGCCACCGTGCAGCAATGAATAGACACTCATCGCCGTGGCGTTGCCGATGGTCTGAACCCCGGCCAGTTCGTCCTTGCTTGCAGCGAACACACCAGCAATTGTTTGGAACGCTTCGATCAACGCCGTTGCTCTGGCTCGACCGACGCCCTCTATTGCAGCAAGCACAGCCGTTTGTTCATGCTTGGAATGTTCCGGCCAACGTTGAGCCAGTGGCGTTCGTTCCACTTCGCCCAGTTCAATGGCTTTGATTTCTGCTGCCGCTGCTGAGGTTGCCCGCTCAACGGCTCGAACGTCTTGATGATCCGCAGCTCGTTGCATGCTTTCGAAGGCCCAGCGCTCCATCACATCATGCTCGCGGCGTGCGGCAGCGATCAAGAACCGTGCCGTTTCTTCCGCTCCTTTGGTCATCATGATGGGCATGCCCAAATCGAGACTGATGTATGCCAGTGCCCCGTGTATGGCATCAGGATGAACCGCTTGCCCGTGCCCTTGGCCAATTTCAACCAACAACAAGGGTCGAAGGGCGGCTGCGCTGAGGCGTCGACACTGATGGAGCAACCTGCCATCGCTCAAGGAGTTCACCAAATCTCTTGCTGTCTTGCGTTCGATGAGCACCCGCTGAGACAAGCGAACATCGCCTGTGTTCAGGTGCTTAAAGGCTACATGGGCACCCATACTTTTGAGGTAAGGTGCCAGCGTTGATTTTGCTTCACGGTGATCAAGAATGATGGTCGCCTCTGCGGCGTGTTCTTGCATTGAAGCCACGGTTGCCGATGCAGCGGCAGCTGCCAACTGTTCGAGTTCTCGGTGGGCTTTTCCATCGAGAATAGGCCCGTTTGGAGCGTCGGTGAGGGTTGGAGATGCCTCAGGCTTTTGCTGCATGGCCGTTGGAGATGGAGACGAAGTGAATTGATCTAACCCCATTTGTTGCCTGGGTCGTTGATCGATTGGACGGAGGGCTGTTTTCTCTCTTTTAACCACTGCTATGTCTTTTTCTATAGTTTCTGATTTATCTTCTTCTTGCGGCGCTTCAGGTGCTAATCGGACCGCTTCTTGAGTGATGAACTCCGAGGCGTTGATGGTCTGTCCGTCGCGATCGACTGTAAAAGCAGCGAGCACATCTGCAGGTGGAGGTGGGCGCCTTGGAAGCCGACCACGTTGGTGTATGCGTTGAAGCAGGGTGTACATTTTCGCTTCACGGCGTTCGGCAGCTGAGTTGACAAATTCATCTCGCGTCCCTACAGCAATTAGGGTGTGAACGCTTCCTGCTCGCTGACGAGCGGTTCGTCCTCGTCTCTGAATCGCACGGATTGCGCTGGCAACAGGTTCGTACAAAATAACGAGATCAGCAGCAGGTACGTCGAGGCCTTCTTCTCCAACTGAAGTCGCAACCAAGACATTGAGGTCACCTTCACGGAAGCGGTTCAGTTGGGCCAATTGTTGGCGTTGCGTCATGCCTTTGCGTTTTCCTTTTCCAGATTGCCCAATGAACTTGTCCACCTTTATGCCTTCGAGGCCACTCAGCATAGCCACCAGGTGTTCGACCGTGTCTCGGTATTCTGTGAAGATGAGCATTTTACTTTCTGCGTTTCGAGCGTGCTGAGTTTCAACCAGTTCCTTGACGTATCCCGGCTTGGGGTGCAATTCGGATTTGGTTTTGGCGGCCGTGCGGAACGCGTGTACAGCGGGCAATCCAACAAATCGATTTGTCGTTCGTTCGCCGGTTCGACCGTCCTCTTCCGCCCGCTGTAGGAACGATTGTGCAGATGTCGTGCCTTGGGTCCGCAAGAGGTCCAACAGCAAATGGGTGCGACGCAAGTCCCCAATTCGACGGGCTGCATCATAGCCACGCCTGTCTCGACGTTGAATGGCCATGCTCGCTCTTCGTTGGGCTTCTTCGATCAACTTGGAGGAGAGATGGCCGGTTGGTGCAAGAAAGCCCAGGCGACGCAAGTGCTCCGCCTCACCGTCTTGATGCGATTGAAGCGGTTCAAGCAGGTTTGTGAGTTCAGCCGGTAGGCTGAGTCGGTGAGGGACCACGTCCAACTTCACCGTGTAGGGTTCCAGCAACGGATCGTCCTTTTTCGAAACATTCAACCGTTCGATCCCTAGGCGTCGAGCAACTTCCAGAATGTTTGCTTCGGTCGACCCTGGGCTGGCCGTGGCGCCGAGAACCAGCGCCTCTGGGTGAGCTGTGAGGTACAAATCTCCAACCTGTGCGTAGGCGTGATTGCCCGTGCTGTGGTGCGCTTCGTCAACGATGAGCAATCCGACGTCCTTCAAATCAATCGTGCCAGTGGTGGCGTCGTTTCGAATCACTTGCGGTGTTGCCATGATGACCATTCCCTTTTCCCAAAGCGGTGGGCGTTGAGCGGGGGCGATTTCTCCGGTGTAAGTGATAATCGAATCGGCTTCGAGGTTCAGCATGTCGGTTGCCATGCGTCGCTGTTGATCCACAAGACCAGTTGTGGGTGCAATCAACAAGATCTTTCCTCGCTTCAGGCGCAAGGCTTCAGCCATCGCCATCCATTCTACGGCAGTCTTTCCAAAACCCGTCGGCATCACCATCAGCGTAGAGGATGTCAAAGCCGAACGCAGCGCTCTTAGTTGGTAAGCGCGAGCCTGCACGCCGTCCGTGAGAAACGGATGAACGACGGTGGCCATGCCTTTCCCATTTCGTCGAGGGTTCTAAAGCATACTGAGGTCAAATCGAGGATTCTCAAGATGTTAGATTCTTGAAGGCCCTGTGCGGATACAGACTCCTTTGTTTGCGCAGAAGGATGAATGATGCCCTAGGGTGTCCAAAACAGCCGAAAGGTTTCAAGACCCTCCATGACAGTGGCGATTCACGCGACAGGTCGGCTGTTGCAAACCGAACCACTCATATACGGGAGGTAAGTCGGAAGGTTGCTCAAAGGTGAGCAGCCAGACACAATGGGCCATCCCCCGAGGACCCCAATAGTCTCGTTTCCCAATCGTGGAAATGGAACGCAGTGTCACGGCTACTCCCAACCTGAGAGCCCTCGTACGCCCCTCCACGGTGGGGCCAATGCGCTGTAAAAACACTGGAGGAATCCGACATGGCAAAGAAAAGTCACCCACGACGAGGATCAATGGCGTTCAGCCCGCGAAAGCGTGCGAACCGTCCGTTTGGTCATGTGAAGTCGTGGCCCACAACCGATGCGAGCGAAGTGAGAATGCAAGGATTTGCAGGCTGGAAGGCCGGTATGACCCACGTTCTCTCTCGTGATTTGAACCCCCGAAGCCCATCTGCGGGCCAAGAAATCCGAGTGCCAGTCACCGTTGTAGAATGCCCAAAGATGCGCATTCTCGGCGTTCGTGGCTACACCATGACTCCATACGGCAAGCAAGCTGCTGGCGAAGTCTGGGCTGATGCAGCACAGATTACAGAAGCATTCCCTGATCTCTTCAAGCGCCTACCTGCTCGCAAGGAACACGATGCAGAAAAGCACTTTGAGAACCTCATGAACGGCGACCTCTCCGAAGTTCGACTCATTTGCGCAACCCAACCTCACGCCGTATCTGGAATCCCTACAAAGGTACCAGTCGTTATGGAAGTCGGATTGGATGGCGGTAACATGGGTGAACAACTCACCTACGCTAAGGAGAAACTCGGTGAAGAGTACTCCTTTGCTGACGTTTTCGAAGAAGGCGCACTTACAGACATTGTCGCCATCACCAAGGGCTATGGATGGCAAGGTGTCATCAAGCGATTCGGTGGTAAGTTGCAATCCCACAAAAACTCGAAGAAGCGCCGACAGCACGGTAACATGGGTGCATTCGGTGACGGATACGTTCGAAAGTCCATCCGTCAAGGTGGCCAAACTGGTTACCATCAGCGAACTGAGTACAACAAGCGCATCCTGCGCATCGCAAGCACTGAAGACCACTCGATCACACCCGCTGGCGGTTTCCTCCATTACGGTGAAGTCAAGTCCGATTACATCCTCGTGAAAGGCAGTGTCCCTGGACCTGCCAAGCGTTTGATTCGTTTCCGTGACGCAACCCGTGGCGGCGACAAGACGCTCCATCCGGTCGAAATTACGTACGTGAGTACAGCATCCAAGCAGGGGGTCTGAAGATGAAGGTGAATGTTCTCAATATTACCAACACGATTTCGCAAACGGAACTCGACGCAGGTCGACTTCCTGATGTGTTCGAAATTTCAGTTTCCGATGGCAAGAAGGTCGATCTTCCTGCAGCGTTTGAAACCGAACTCCGCACTGACCTCATCAAACTCGCAGTGGCATCCAGCCGTGCAAACCGACGACAAGCCTACGGTTCCCGAGCTCACGTCGGTAAGCGTGCGCCAATGGCCGGTATGAAGCACTCCGTCGAATGGTGGGGTAAGGGCCGTGGTGTCTCACGAATTATGCGACGCACAGGGCAAAGCCGTGGTGCACAAAACCCTCACACCAAGGGTGGACGACGCGCTCACGGACCCAAGGTCGAAAAGAACTGGGGACGCAAACTCAACCTCAAGGAACGCCGCTTGGCTCGCGACTCTGCACTTACCGCTACAACATCTGTTGAAACAGTAAGCGCCCGTGGCCACCGTTTCTCTGAAGACATCTCTGCACTTCCGATCGTTCTCGGCACCTACGCTGAAGTTCGCGATGGAAAGACTGAGAAATTCAGCATTGAAGCCTTCAACCATGGCTCCGCTACCCGCAAGGTCCTAGCAATCTTCAACGAAATCGGCCTCGGCGCCGATTTGAACCGAGCACGAGATGGCCGAAACATCCGTGCCGGTAAGGCCACAATGCGTGGCCGTGTCCACAAGACTCCAAAGTCGGTACTTCTTGTCGTTAAGGACAAATCCGGACTTGCACAAGCCGCTCGAAACCTTCCAGGTGTCGATGTGGTCGCAGCCCGTGACCTTTGCGCAGAAGACCTAGCCCCTGGTGGCGCAATTGGTCGTTTGACCGTGTTTACCAAGGATGCCGTGGAGGCACTTAACTGAGGTGATTATGATGAACGCATACGATATTGTTCTACAACCGTGGCTTACTGAGAAGTCGATGGAAGCTCGTACCACCGAGCAACGCCTCGAATTCATTGTTCGCCGAAGTGCAACAAAAGCACAAATCGCTCGTGCGATCGAATCGATCTTCGAAGTCGAAGTCGCTAAGGTCAACGTACGAAACACAAAGCACGGCAAGCACGCTTCCGTAAAGCTTGCCGAGGGCTATGACGCAGAAGACGCAGCAATGCGCTTGGGAGCTTTCTGAGGTGATTTATCATGGGTAAGAGAATACGTGCACAACGAAAAGGTTCCTCGCCACGCTACCGCGTTGCGAGCCACAGATTCCCAGGTGCGAACCGAATGCCACGCGTGAACAATGTTGTCGGTGAAATCACCGAACTTGTCCACAGCCCTGTCCACTCGGCTCCACTTGCTCGAATGAAGCTCCCTGATGGCGAATCAACACTTGTTGTCGCCACAGAAGGCTTGGCCATTGGGTCTTCAGTCGCTATTGGTGACGAAGCAGCCCTCCGACCAGGAAACATCACTTCACTCGCTAACATTCCTGAAGGAACCGCCATCAACAACCTCGAACTTCGTCCAGGTGACGGAGGCAAGGTCGCTCGTGCAGCAGGAAACTCCTGCTTCGTCGAGGCTCGAATTGGCGAAAAAGTGCGTGTCCGCATGCCATCTGGAAGCCTACGAGAACTCCCTGCTAACTGCCGAGCCACCATTGGTGTGCTCGCTGGTCACGGACGAGATGAAATGCCTCTGCGAACTGCAGGTGCTGCTTACTACAAGGCCAAGGCCCGTGGTAAGTTGTTCCCTCACGTCAGCGGTGTTGCAATGAATCCAGTGGACCACCCACACGGCGGTGGAAACCACCAAGCCGTTCACGGTCCGAACTCAGTCGCTCGTGGCACCCCACCAGGTGCTAAGGTCGGTCTGATCGCACCAAGCCGAACCGGCCGAGGCCGAGGTAAGAAAATTTGAGGTGATGATGTATGGCACGAAAGAAGAAGAAGTCATTTATGACCCCAAAGGCAAGTCGACGAAAGGCACGAAAGCGCCTGTCGACCACCTCTGGCCGAATCAAGAAGGAATTCACTTACCGTGGCTACACGGTCGAAGAGTTGTCAAGCATGTCACTCTGGCCTGCTGAAGACCCATCTGCACCATCCGTGATCACATTGTTGCCATCCCGAGCTCGCCGCTCAATGGCCCGTGGTTTCTCGGTTGAGAACGAACATTTCCTTAGCCGCGTGCGCCGTTCCAACGGCCGCACCGTCCGAACGCACCGACGTGACATGCCAATCCTTCCAGAATTTGTAGGAAAGACCATCTCCGTCTACAGCGGACAAACGTTCGTCCCTGTCGAGATTAAGCCTGAAATGATTGGCCACTATCTCGGTGAATTCGCAATTACCCGCCGAGGCGTCGCACACAGCGGCCCTGGTGTGGGAGCAACTCGGTCGTCAAAGCACGTACCGCTCAAGTGAGGTGTTATGTATGGTTAAATCACAAATGGATCGCCGATCAAAGCGTCGTGAACTCCCTCAAAAGGGATACACGCAACTCCTTCAAGGCAACCGCTTGGCAACAGCACGCGCCACAAATGTGGACATGCACGTCAAGCACTGTTTCGAAGTCTGCCGCTATGTCAAGCGAATGAAAGCCGGAGAAGCAATCGCGTTCCTCAACGAGGTTCTCCGAATTGACTCTGACCGAGCAGACGTTCGTCGCAAGGCTCAAGCAGTGCCCTTCCGACTTGGAAGTGGCAACAAGAAAAAGAAGCGCAACGGACCTTCAATGGTTGGGCACCGCAAAGGCGGCGTCGGACCGGGTCGTTACCCAGTTAAGGCATCTCGAGCCATCATCAAGTTGATCGAGAGCGCCATGGAAAACGCACGTCACCAGTACGAAGATGTGGAACCAGAAGACATGGAAATCACTCACATCGCAGCGCATCGTGGACAAATCAAGAGAGGATTCATCCCTCGTGCTCGTGGACGAGCAACCCCTTCAAACCACTACCGTGTAAACCTCGAGGTTTTCCTCGAAGATTTCACAGTTCAAGACGACGAGTTGGAGGACGACTTCTGAGGTGATTGATTATGGCTGGAAAACAAAGTACTGTACGAACCATCGTAAACCGCAACGTCGAGCGACATCTTGTCAAGGAATTCTTGATGGCGAACACCAAGCGTTCCGGATTCGGAGCTCTTGACATTCGTCGAACACCGCAAGGAACCGAAGTTACCGTTCACGCCGAACGCCCTGGAATGGTCATTGGCCGAAAGGGAAAAATCATCAACGAGTTGCAAAGGCGCCTCAACGAAGAATTTGATCTTGAGAACCCTAAACTCAAGGTTGAAGAAATCGAAAAGGCAACCCTCAACGCACAAGTCATGGCTGAAAAGATTGCATCCGCACTCGAGCGTGGCTGGTATTACCGCCGTGCTGGACACAGCGCTGCTCAAAACATCATGGACGCTGGCGCCCGTGGTGTCATCGTTACCGTTGCTGGTAAGTTGACAGGCTCAAGAAACCGAACACAGAAGTTCATTCTTGGTCACGTGAAGTACTGCGGTGAAACCGCTTTGCAGCACATGGATGTCGGCTACTCAGTGGCTGTCAAGAAACTTGGTACCATCGGTTGCACCGTTGCTATCATGCGACCTGGCACCCGTCTGCCTCACGAAATCAGCATCTTCTCCGACGAAGAACTGCGCATCCGTGCAGAACAAGCTGAAGCAGCAAACGCTGCAGCACCTGCGGGGGCGAGTGAATGAGCTTCGTGTCCAACCGTGATATCGCTTCCATGAGCACAGAGGCTCGTGAAGCACGCATGCTAGAACTTCAAGAAGAATTGTTGCAACTCCGTGCTGAAAAGGCATTGGGTGGCACTCCTTCGAACATTGGTGCTTACAAGGCGACACGCCGAAGCATCGCTCGTCTTAAGACGCACATGAAAGAGTGAACTTTACACAACGGGGTGATTGATGATGGCGGCAATTTGTAATGTATGCGGACTCCCTGATGAGTTGTGCATCTGTCAAGAAATTGCCAAAGAGCAACAACGCGCCATTATCTCAACCGACCGGCGACGCTATGGTAAAATCGTTACCAAGGTCGAAGGGATTGACGACTCAGCGATTGACATCAACAAACTCGCCAAGGTTCTCAAGAACAAATGTGCAGCAGGTGGTACCGTGAAGGGACGAGTGATCGAACTTCAGGGCGACCACAAGAAGAAAGCTGCAGCGGTTCTCAAGAACGAAGGATTCAACGTGGAGGTTCGCTGATATGTCACTCTACAACAGCACTTGGATTGGTTCAACAATGAACATTGTGGGATCAAACGACCCGACCCTTGTTGGTCGAAGCGGTCTTGTCATGGACGAGACAAAAAACACCTTGGTTATGCTCGAGAACGACGCTTGCGTCCGCATCGGCAAATCCAGCATCACATTCACACTCGACGGCAGCGATGCCGTCGTTCAAGGCGCACTGGTTGGTCAGCGCCCAGAAGACCGAACCAACCGAAAATACAGGATGGCCTGATACTATGCGAGACATCGGAGTAGACGTGAAAAACCCCACCGACGAGTGGGACGGAGATGCAAATTGCCCCTTCTATGGAAGCCTTCGCCTTCGTGGCCAGGTCCTTGAAGGAACAGTTTCCAGCCTCGGTATGCTGAAAACAATTACCATTGAGCGGAACAACGTTCGCTACATGGAAAAGTATGAACGATTCGAAAAGCGAACAAGTGTCCTTTCCGCTCACCTGCCAGCGTGCATTGGTGAAGTCGCCATTGGTGACAGCGTGAAGGTCATGGAATGCCGCCCGCTCTCCAAGACGGTGTCATTCTGCGTCATTGAAACCAACGGAGGTGAGGCCTGATGCGTGGTATTGCAGGACGCCAAACCCGTGGTTTGCCAACCGCTGCACGTTTGCATGTTGCCGACAACACCGGTGCTAAGGTCGTTCAGATCATCAACATCCTCAAACTTGGAAACACCATTCGACGCTACCCTGCTGGTGGCGTTGGTGACCTCGCAAAGGTCTCGGTCAAGAAGGGTACACCTGAGACCCGCCGACAAATGTTCAACGCCGTTATCATCCGACAACGCCGCCCCTTCCGCCGTGTTGACGGTACTTGGGTCCAATTCGAGGACAACGCATGCGTGATCACGAACGAAAAAGGCGACGTTCAAGGTTCAGACATCAAAGGACCAGTTTCACGTGAAGCTGCCGAACGCTGGCCACGTATTGCCGCAAACGCAAAGCAAATTATCTGAGGTGAAATTATGGTAAAAAGTATGAAACCAGGAAAGCAACGAAAGGCACACTACAACGCGTCTCTGCACGAAAAGCGCAAGCGCATTGCCGCTCGCCTTCAACTCAAAGACCGAGATGAGCGATTCGACGGTGTCCGCACCGTCACCGTTCGTGTTGGCGACACCGTAAAGGTCGTCCGTGGAGATCTTGCCAGCGGTGGCAAGCGACACGGCGGCAAGCGAGGCGCAGACCCACTTGTTGGAACTGTGATTCGAATCGATTCTGAAAAAGGGCGCCTCTACATTGAGGGAGCCAAGGCCTCGAAGGCCGACAACAAAGAAGAGGCGGTTCCGGTCCACTCTTCCAATGTCGTCGTTGTCCGCTTGGACGAGACAGACAAGTTGCGCATGCAACAACTCACCGGGAACAGGAGCTGAATAATATGGGAAGCAGTAACCACTTGAAGCGATTGGCCATGCCACGTAGCTGGCCACTCCCTCGTAAGACGACCGTTTGGGTCACACGACCAACACCAGGCGCCCACACGCTCGAGTTGTGCATGCCGATCAACCTCGTCATCCGTGACGTTCTTGGCTTGGCACACTCAACCCGTGAAGTTCGACACATCCTCCACAACGGCCTAGCAAAGGTCGACGGCCGAGTCTGCAAGGAAACTCGCCGAGGCGTTGGATTGATGGACGTGCTCAGCCTAGGCGACGCTCATTACCGATGCGTTCTTGACCACAATGGCCGACTCCGATACCGTACCATCTCCGCCGATGAAGCAGCATGGAAAATCTGCCGAATTGAAGGAAAGAGTACCATCAAGGGCGGAAAAACCCAACTCAACCTTCACGATGGCCGCAACATCTTGGTCGACGATGCAGCAGAGTATTCCACTGGAAGTTCGCTGAAACTGTCTCTACCAAGTCAAGAAGTCATCGAACACATCAAGTTCTCTGAAGGCGTTCGTTGCTACCTCATCGGTGGCGCTCACGTTGGTGGCTTCGCAAACATGACCTCCTACGATGTCAAGCGATCCAGCATGGCAAACGAAGTCATCTTCGAAGAATTCAGTACCGTTGCAGGAAACGTGTTTGCAGTCGGTGACTGCATTCTTCCTAACACAGAGGTGGTTGAATGAGCGAGAACGCAAATCCAATGACCCATCCACGCATCGCTAAGGTGTGCGTCAACATCGGTGTTGGTGAAGGTGGAGAACGCCTCGTCAACGCAGAAAGCGTGCTCGAACTCGTGACCGGTGTTAAACCACAACGAACCCTTGGACGCATCCAGAACCGTGACCTCAAGGTCCGGCTAGGCGCTCCAATCGGCTGCAAAGCAACCATGCGCAAGGCAGAGGACATCAAGAAGTTCCTTACCGATGCTTTCTGGGTCCGTGAAAACACCATCCCTGGGTGGAACTTCGACCGAGAAGGCAACCTTTCCTTTGGTGTCCGTGACTACACGGATTTCCCGGGACAAAAGTACAATCCTGACATCGGAATCTACGGTATGGACATCACCGTTGTTCTCGAGCGACCAGGTCACCGAGTCAGCCGACGACGCCGTGCAAAGGGCAAGGTCGGAATGGACCACCGTGTCACGACCGATCAATCACAAGCTTGGTTCGTTGAGAACTACGGCATCACGATCATGGAGGAATGAATATGGCAAGAGATCACGGAGAACGAATTGGCCGAACCAACGGCTGCCGACGATGCGGACGACGACGCGGAATGATTCGACGACACGGATTACGTGTCTGTCGACAATGCTTCCGTGACATTGCGCCTTCGATCGGCTTCAAGAAAATGAATTAAGGAGGAGAAAGATATGCAATTTGATCCACTCAACGACGCACTCATCAAGATGTACAACGCAGAGCAAGCAGGGAAGTTCAACGTCGAACTTTCACCTGCTTCGAAGCTGCTTGGCAACGTCTTGGAAATCATGCAAAAGTCTGGCTATGTAGGCTCCATCGACCGAAGTGAAGACGGTCGTGGCGGTTCCTACACCGTCGAACTTCGCGGCGCCATCAACCGATGCGGAACGGTCAAACCCCGTCACAGCATCCGACGCCAAGAATACGACCAATGGGAAACCCGTTACCTCCCTGCGCAAGACTTTGGCCTTTTGATCCTAACAACGAACTCCGGCGTCATGCATCACTACGATGCAAAAGACGCCCGTATTGGTGGTAAGCTTCTGGCTTACGTATACTGAGGTGAATATTATGGTAAAACTCGACAGAATCGAACATTTCGTAACCATCCCTGAAGACGTCACTGCTACGCTCAGCGAAGATGGCGTCGTCACCATCACCGGGCCAAAAGGAGCCTTAACTCGACAATTCATCAGCACTTCATCCAAAATCTATGAAGAAAACGATGGACTGTTGGTGCGTGTTGACATGCCACGCCGTAAGCAACGTGCTTTGGCAGGAACATGGAACGCTCATCTCAACAACATGGTAAAAGGAGTTACAACCGGGTTTACATACAAACTCAAGGCCTTGTACTCTCACTTTCCCATGACCATGGCTGTGAAAGGCAACACCTTCGTTGTGAACAACTACTTCGGAGAGCGTGTACCTCGAACATCTGACATCCTCAGCGGTGTCGACGTCAAGATCAGCAACAAGGTGGAAGTCACCGTTAGCGGCATCGACAAGGAACTTGTCGGACAAACAGCGGCTAACATTGAACGAAGCACCACGATTAAGAATCGTGACCGACGTGTGTTCCAAGATGGAATATACCTCATCCACAAGGAGTGATATGAATGGCAGAAGATTATCAGAAAATGACCGTTGCTCAACTCAAGGAACTCCTCAAGGAAGCAGACTTGCCTCTTTCTGGAAAGAAAGCGGATTTGATCGCTCGACTCGCTGAAGCCGGTGAAGCTGCACCTGCAGCCGAAGCCGCTGAAGAAGAAACCTGGGACGATGAAGAAGACTGGGACGACGAGGCTGTTGAAGGTCACGTCGCCAAGCAAAAGCCTGTCCTCGATGAGGAAACAAAGGCTGCACTCGCTCTGCGTGCAGAACAAAAGAAACTGACCCCATCCTTCCGACGAACCGAATGGTTCCGTTACAAGCGATTGTCTCGCTCCGGATGGCGTGCACCACACGGGATGGACAGCAAGCAACGACGCAACTACCGCTACCGTGGTTCCCTGGTCCGTGTTGGGCATGGGAAAGTCGCTACAGCACGTGGTTTGCACCCGTCTGGCTTCAAAGAAGTCATGGTGCAAAACACAACCGATCTCGAAACCATCGACCCAGAAACTCAGGCCGCACGTGTTGGCCGCAGTGTTGGTGGGCGAAAGCGAGAACACATTTACTCACGAGCCGATGAACTCGGTATTCGTGTGCTCAACCGAAGGAGGGATGTTTGATGCAAATCACCAACCAAAAGCGACTCGCTGCTAAATTGCTCGGCTGTGGTGTTCACCGTGTGTGGATTAATCCATCGTACGTGGACCAAATTTCGTCTGCGGTTCAAACCGACGACATTCGTGAGTTCATCGAAGAAGGATGGATCAAGGCGAAGGCTATCAAGGGCACATCTCGAGTCCGTGCTCGCGCTCGTCTAGCACAGAAGCGAAAGGGACGCCGTAAGGGTCAAGGAAAGCGAGCCGGTACGGCCAACGCCCGAAACCCACGAAAGAACCGCTGGATGCGAACCATTCGCTCTCAGCGACGTGTTCTCAAGGAAATGCGAGAAGATGGCACCCTGCTCTCTTCCCAATACCGCCGATACTACCTCAAAGCAAAGGGCGGTTCCTACCGTTCCATCGCACACCTGCGCTCTCAAATGACCATTGAAGGCGTCACACTCCCAGGAGGTGAGGTCTGATGCGAGGCACACAACGCCGCTCTATCTTCCGCCGACGAAAGGCTGGTCTCACTGACTACCGACGTCGTTTGAAGCTCTTGCGTGGACGCAAGTCCCGCGCAGTGGTCCGAATTTCCAACACCCGTACAACCTGCCAATTGGTGGACTGGGCGGCATCTGGTGATCTGGTGAAGGTCACCATGACTGGAAGCGATCTCATGAAGAAGTACGGCTGGCCCGAAGACTTCTCTCAGAAGTCTGTTCCAGCATCCTACCTCGTAGGCTTTGCAATGGGCAAAGCTGCAGTTGCTCAAGGCAGCGAACAAGCAGTCCTTGACGTCGGTCTAGCCGCAACCCCACTTGGTGGTCGTGTCTTCGCTGCACTCAGAGGCATGGTTGACGCAGGCATGGATATCCCTCACGGGGAACACGTTTTGCCTGACGACGAACGAATCAACGGCGCACACATTGGCGACTCTGTCGCAGGCGCTGTTGAAAGCACCAAGAAATCCATCGAGGAGGCATACTGATGACAGAAGAAGAAGTTAAACCAATGGCACCGGGACTCATTCAAGCGTACGCTCCGGAAGAACCTGAAGAAAAGGTCGAAGGTCGACGTCCACGACGCCGAAACCAAGACGACCCGATCCTCGCATTGCGCAAGTGGGTTCCAAAGACCCGTTTGGGACACGCAGTTATGGCAGGAGAAATCTTGACTTACGAGCAAGCTCTTGCAAGTGGTCTTCCAATCCGTGAAGTCGAAATTGTTGATGCATTGATTCCAAACCTCGAAGACGATGTCATCAAGGTCAACATGGTTCAACGCATGACTGACAGTGGACGGCGTGTTCGATTCAACGTCATGGCCTGCGTCGGGAACAAAGACGGCTACGTCGGTCTCGGCATGGCCAAGGCTAAGGAAGTTGCAACCGCAATCCGCAAGGCAATCACCGCTGCAAAGTTGAACCTCATTGCGGTTCAACGTGGCAATGGCTCTTGGGAATCATCAGCTGGACCTGGAACCTCAATTCCATTCAAGACCCAAGGTCGTTCGGCTTCAACCCGCGTGACACTGATGCCTGCTGCAAAGGGCAAAGGCCTCGTTATCGGTCAAACCGGTAAGCGTGTGCTCGACCTTGCAGGAATCACCGACGTTCTGTCCCGTACTAAGGGACAAACTCGGACTACAATCAACTACGCAGCGGCTACATTCAACGCCTTGCACAACATGAATACGACGCGGGTACCTTCCGAGTTACGTGAACGTCTGTTCATCCACAAAGGGAGGATGCTCGAATGACATTCATCGTTGTCCGAGCACGAAGCAACGTCGGCGTCGAACGCACGATCAAGGACACCATGCTGCACCTCAACTTGACCAAGGTCAATCACGCAGTTATCATCCCTGACAACGCACAATACCGCGGTATGCTCCAGAAGGCCAAGGATTACGTCACCTGGGGCGAAGCAACTGAAGAACTCGTCGAGAAGATGTTGAGCGGTCGTGGCCGAATGGTCGGCGACGCTCCACTCACCGACGAAATCGTTGCAGAGCACACCGACTACAGCGATATGGCCGCATTCGCAAAGGCGATCGCAGCAGGCGAAACAACCGTCAAGGCTGTTCCAGATTTGAAGCGAGTCTTCCGACTCCACCCTCCACGTGGTCCGAAAGGATGGGGCGGCATCAAGCGCTCCTACGTTGTTGGAGGCGCCCTCGGCTCTCGAGGGGAAGCAATTGGTGCGCTCGTAGAGCGAATGATTTGAGGTGATGATGAATGGGAACAAAAGCAAACAAGCATCGTGGACGCAACCGATACCATGGCCGTGGCAAGAAAGCTGGCCGAGGTGCTGGTAAGCGTGGTGGTCGAGGAAACGCAGGTATCAACAAGCACCGCGTGATGACCCGAATCAAATACATGCCAAACCATTGGGGCATGCACGGGTTCAATCGACACCCGACGCTCCGGACTGTTTACGTCACCGTAAACGTAAGCCAACTCGAAGATATGGCAGATGGAAAGGATTCCATCAACCTGACTGAACTTGGGATTGATAAGATCCTCGGCAGCGGACGAATCAGCACTGCTCTCACCGTCATCGTTGACGAAGCAAGCGCTAAAGCCGTTGAAAAAATCGAAGCCGCTGGTGGCTCAATTGACTCCGGCGACGACGAAGAACAGGTCGAAGAGTGAATTCATATAAACGAATGAACCGAACGCTCATAACCACACTGCACTACGTAATAAGGAGGAAGAACAATGAAGCACAAGCCAATTCCATGGGCCGTAGCCTTAACAGGAGTACTTTACTGGGGCCTCCTTGTCTACTGGTCCAGCGACGATTTGAACTCAACTGGTGCTGCACGTGATGCTGCATTGTTCGGGATCATCTTCTCCGTGGTCTACGTGGCCTACATCATGGCATGCTTCCAAATGGACATGCCTGAGGGGCTAAAAGACGCTCCTGTCATTGGAAGGTATGGAAAGCTGCTTGGCTGGCTCGCCATGGTGGGTACAGCGACGTTCTATGTGCGCCCAGAAATATGGCTCCCCGAGATATGGGGCGGTTATGCTGATGGCGTTGGATTCTTCCTCGTAGGAATCCTCTTGCTCGGATTCGGTGCTGCAGCGGTCCTCACATGCTTCATGTGGGGCGGCGACAAAAGCAGCCGATTGTACGCACTTCGTCGATTCGTCGATGTCTACCCAACAATCACCAAGCCAGAACGCCACGTTCGATTCAACGAAAAAATGTGGACGACCACGTTCGTTCTCATCATTTACTTCGCCATGACAAACGTCATGCTCTACGGTCTTTCAGGTCAGGCACTTGACTTGTTCAGCGGGTTCCGCTCCATCATGGCTGGTGCTTCTGGTACCATCATGCACTTGGGAATCGGACCAATCGTTACCGGTTCGATTATCATGCAATTGTTTGCTGGTGCTAAGATCATCCGTTTGGACCTTGGAGACACAGAAGACAAAGCAATGTACCAAGGTGTGCAGAAGCTTCTGGTTCTGATTATGATTCCAATCGAATCCATTCCACAAACCTATGGTTTCCTCGACCCAACAGAGATGTTGATCGACACCTATGGGCTTGGATGGGCAAACTTCGTGATTGTCGCCCAACTCTTCGCTGGGTCTTACCTTGTGTTCTTGCTCGATGAACTTGTCAGCAAGTGGGGAATTGGATCTGGTATCTCGCTCTTCATTGCAGCAGGTGTGGCCCAATCAACCTTCGTTGGTACACTCTCACCACTCGCTGCAACCACCGGTGTTCCTTACTCTCTTCAGAACCCACCATCTGGTACATTACCGATGATTTTCTACATGTTCCGGGAGGCGACGAATGCCGAAATGATTTCGAACAACGGTTTCGAAACGATGCTGCTGACGCACGTCAATCCAATTGCTGCGTTGTTCTCATCGATTGTCGTGTTCCTGGTTGTAGCCTATGCGGAATCATCCAAACTCGAATTGCCGTTAACACACGGTAAGGTTCGTGGTCACCGTGGAAAGTACCCAATCCGATTGGTCTACGCTTCGAACATTCCGGTGATTTTGATGGCTGCATTGCTTGCCAACATCAACATGTTCTCCTTGCTCTTCTGGAGCCACCCAACGCTCTCTCAGACGCCGATCTTAGGCCGTCAGGGTTGGATGTCAGCATCGAGCTTCATTGGGACCTATGAGGCGGGTCAAACCACCGCTTCTGGTGGGTTTGCCTGGTATGCGAGTATGGTCAATGGTGTCAATGACTGGATGATTCCGTTGCTGAATCAGCAGGGCGACGTCTTTGGTCATAGTTTAACTCAAATCATGGTTCACGTGGTGTTCTATGTAGCGCTGATGACGGTCGGTTCGATGGTCTTCGCTAAGTTCTGGATTGACACCACCAACATGGGTACAAAGGACGTTGCAAAGCAGATTGAACGAACCGGTATGCAAATTCCAGGTTTCCGAAAGAACCCGAAAATCCTTGAGAAGATCCTTGAGAATTATATTCCTCCAGTCACCTACTTTTCAGGTGCCTTCGTCGGTCTGTTAGCAGCCGGTGCCGACTTGCTCGGTACGGTGGGTAACGCATCGGGTACGGGTCTCTTGCTGGCTGTTGGTATCATCCTCAGGACATACGAACAGATCCAGAAGGAACAGGCTATGGAAATGCACCCAATGATTCGCCAGTTCTTCGGCGCTGATTAATCAACATCAAGTGTCACTCCCTCGGGTATTTGCTTCAAGCAATTCCTATTGCCAAGCCAATTCTAATCTCACCCCCGGTCACATACCCACTAGGAGTAGTAAACTACATACCATCGAGTGAACAGTGTAAAGCATGGAGATTGGCACACTCAGCCCCGATGGGTTTTACAGCTGGGATGGTACGAAATGGACCGCAGTCGAGTTGACAAAAACAAGCCCAGACGGGTTTTGGATTTGGAACGGATTCGAGTGGGTACCAAATCCAGCATCGGAACAACCAAGCCCCGTCGAAGTTGATGGATTACATCCTTCAGCCATGCAAGGATTCGAGCAGCCTTCAGAACACCTTTCTAACCCAAATGGACCGAACTATATTCAACAACAGCCGGTTCTGTATGCCGTGCAAACTCCATCAAAGGGAGCTTCTCCTGTTTTTTTGGCAGTGGTCATTGGGGGTGTTTTTTTGTTTTTGGCCGTCGTCTTTACAGTCGTGCTTAGCGGTTTCCTGTATGTTTGGGCTAGTGATTTAGCAGAAGGAAATTCGACATCAGTTTCAGGCACATGGTATAATCCTGAGGATACGATGACCTTGTATCCAAATGGTACGATGACGGAGTCGAGTGGTCTGCTTACGAACTGGAGTATTTTAGATGGGGATTTGATCACCACCTTCACGATTGATGAGCAAAGCGCCAACATCACTTGGAAGTATGCCGTCAAAGAAGATTTAGGAGGCGATTCAGTGCTCTTTTTGGCTTTGTATGAATGGAACGACACTGGCATGACTAATCAAGTCAATTCGACATCTTGTATTGCCTATTCCGAATCGGTTCTTGGCTCTGAAGCGGATCACTTTGAAACGCGCATGGCCATTTTCCCTTCTTGGTGCGATGCAGTGAGCACAGACCCAGAGAATTCTTGATCAAACAACCCATGCCGTTTTCATGTTGTTTGTTTGGCCGTCGGCCTCATCATTATACCGCAGTACAAACAGGCTGAAGTATGCCTATTGCAGGACCGTTCTATTTCCTCAAAGGTTCCCAGGGGAATGTATCCCTACCGGCAATGAAAAACAAAAAGACCAACCCCGCTGTGTATTGGTCGAAACGCCTTGGTCTAGATCTTACGATGCCCGAAGCCAACTCAATGGAGCCGACTTACAACCATCGAGGCAATGAAATTGATCCCGAAGTGGTTCAGAACCGCATCCTCAACCTCGAGAAGGAATTGGATGAGTCCCATGATGTGGCTTGCCCGTATTGCGATGAACATCTTTCGATTGAAGCGCCATTTAATGTGGCAAACGTATGCCCATACTGTGATTCTGAATTTGAATACGAACCAGAGGTGACAGGTGTCAAGGCCGAGCATTTTGATTGGTACTCAGCAGATCGTGAGAGGCTTTTATCCGCCCTCTCAAACAACATAGGCTTGGACTCTTACGAGGTGCTGGAAAGCCACAAGGGCCATCGTGGACTGACCATGGTGGCGAATGTAGCGGGAACTTTTTTTGGCCTCTGGTTTGCGCTTGGCTTCGCCTTTTTCTCAGGCCTTTTCCTACTTATGCTGCCATTGACGCTTTTCGGAGACTCAGAAGTACCCCTTATCCTTGCGCTGATCTTTTCGATCATTGGTTTCTTGACATTCAAACCTTCTGTCAAATTTGGTCTCGAAATAGTGGTTGACTTCTTTAAACCAGAAACTCTAGAGAAGTACACTCGGACCCAGTACTTTGATCCTGCTCGAAAGTATATCGCATGGATTGAGGTGATTCGAAGTCCCGGAATGGGTCGCCAAGGTTCAAGATTTGTGTTGTCTGAGGCGATTCTTAGCAATGACCACACACTGGCCGCCTACACAGTGCACTACACCGTAGACGGGGGCGATGGTGGTGGCGGTGGCAGTTGATTCGAGGCAAGTCGATT
>TARA_B110001452_G_scaffold245278_1_pt1 | contig 25091 bp, 27 predicted proteins | sample TARA_B110001452 | Tara Oceans TARA_B110001452 (sample SAMEA4396971) | marine metagenome | biome: Polar Biome; feature: [DCM] deep chlorophyll maximum layer (ENVO:01000326); material: water (ENVO:00002006), including particulate matter (ENVO:01000060) such as... | depth 25 m
ATGTCAAGGCAACGTCATAAACCCCTAGACCACGAGCCCTAGGTAAACTGAGCCACCGTACCTCGGTATTAAACCAATTCGGTAGAGGCTTGAGAAAGGTCAGCTTACAATTTTTGAGATCTTGCCCGTACATCCAGGTTGAGAGCAGGTGCCGGCCATTCGCGTTCGACCGTTTTTCATCTTGATGAGTTCACCATCCTTAATTGGACCATAGGTTTTACATTTCAAACAATATCCATCTACGCCTGACATGATGCTCATTTCTCACGAAATCCACATTCAATTTGAACGCTTCGTTGAGATTTGGAAAAAACAATCATTTTGATACTCCGAGGCTAGGTTTGGAGTAGGATATTACATTGTTTTTGGAAAAACTCTGTGCGATAGTTGCCCATAACGATGTACTGCGCTTCATTTCCACCATTCCGCTAAATTGTTTGAAAGAACCTTGGGGAGGCAATGTCGCATAACATACATTATGCGACGTTTAGGGGTGCACTATTTCAGGAAGAATCGGAATTATTCAAGATAAACTCATCTGGAGACAATTCGAAAACGCCAACAAGAGGAGGACCCAGCAAAAGACCATCAATTCCCCCATCCTTAGAATCAAGTTTCAATCGGATCTCATCTGAGATGCGCTTCCAATCTTTTTGACTTTTGAATACCGATTGAACGAGTAGCATCGTTTTATCATCAGGGCCTCGACCCAGCCAAGCTGCAACACATCCTGGTTGTCGTCGTTTGTATTCTTGGCGAGATTGTAATTTCCTACGTAACTTGGCGTCCTTACCTTTTGCTCCCGAACAAACTATAGTTTCAACCCAATACATGAACATCACCTAATTGTATTTCAAGCCCCATTACCTACACGTGTCGTTTATGAATTAAAAACATATTATTCAATGTACGAATACCTCTCCTTCAAGGACAGTAGAATGAAATGGCGTATGACTGGGCTTCAATGCCCAAGACTCCCAATGCGGACTATCGAGGATGTTGATGTTTGCAACTGATCCGATGGAGAGACGTCCGTGAGGGTTTCCAGACGAATGGGGTGTAGACCTTGCTGCTTGTGCAGTAACGGCATAGAGTGCATCAAGGGGATTCATTCCGCATCGTTGAACCATGAGTGAACCCATGAACGGCAAGCTGAGTGTTTGACAATTCGGGTTAAAGTCCGTGGCGAGAGAAAAATCAATCCCATGTTCAACTATGGAATTCATGGGAGGCCAGCCATCACCCATTGCATACGGCGTACCAGGTAAAAATCCAGTGAGAACTCCTGCTTCTTGCATATCTTGGCGTACATCCATCGGCGTGTGATATGAATGGTCTGCCGTTTGGACCGCAAGTTCGGCGGCAAGAACTCCTCCGCCGCCATTGGAGAATTCATCAATATGCATTCTAAGTGATAGCCCTTCAGACCGGGACTCCTTCAGCAGCCGCTCACTATGTTCAATTGAAAACCATCCTGGTTCGCAAAATACATCCGCAGAACGAGCCAATCCTTGTTCAATAACTGCAGGGAGTTGTTGGCTCAACAATTCATCAACATAATCTTCCATTTTCATATGTGAAGGTACGTCATGTGCTCCAAGCCAAGTGCAGTCAGTTGTTGGGAGATGCTTGACCTGACCAAGTTGATGGCCTACTTCAATAAGTTTCAATTCAGTTTCTACATCCAAGCCGTAACCACTTTTCACTTCCATGTGAGTCGTCCCACTATTGAAAGCTGTCCGCATCCGAGAATATCCAAGCTGGTACAACTCATCTTTTGCCGCACTTTTGGTGGCGGATGTTGTGTGGGATATGCCTCCACCTAGTTGGGAAATCTCAGTATATGATTTCCCTTCTTGCCGCCAACGAACTTCTTGCGAACGGTCACCAGTCCACACTAAATGTGTATGAGCGTCGATAAGTCCAGGGATGACAGCTTTCCCACCAAGTGACCGCATCCTTAGATCATCAACAATGGAGGGATCATCTCCATGATAGGAATACTCTTCGCGGAGTACTAATGAATCTTCAATTCTTGTTATCAGGCCATCTTCTATGAGAATTGCCGCCCCAGCGGTATAAATTGATTCTTCAATAGAAGGTGTACTAGAATTCTTCAATGAATTGGTGAAGTGGACCATTGGCCCAGCATCAACAAGTAATGTCCGCACAACCTGCCCTAGACAAAGAGGGTTGAAGAACAATGGCTTCTAGTTCCGGTCATGTCAGGCTGGACATTGGGGATTGAGACCACCGCTCACACCTTATCATTTGGATTAGTTGATGCAGATGGCATTCCATATCCATCTGCTTCCGATACACTGAGGCCTGACGAAGGTGGAATTCACCCCCGAGAAGCAGCCGACCACCACAAAGACGTGGCTGGAGGACTTTTTCAGCAAGTACTTGAACAACAATCATTGACACCTTCCGACATCTGTACTGTAGCATATTCACAGGGTCCTGGATTAGGCCCATGTCTGCGAGTTGGTGCGGCAATAGCAAGAGGAATTTCCACCCGACTTGATGTCCCACTTATTGGAGTAAATCATTGCGTTGCGCACATCGAAATTGGGCGGCAACAGTGTGGTTGCGACGACCCGGTTTTGCTGTATGTTTCGGGGGGCAATACTCAAGTCATTGCGAGGCACAATGGACGTTACCGAGTCCTAGGTGAAACCCTAGACATTGGGATTGGAAATATGCTAGATAAGTTTGCACGTGCGCAGGGCATACCTTTCCCTGGTGGACCAGTCATTGAACAAAAAGCCAACGAATATCTGAAATCGAACCCTAATCCTACCATGGATGGATTGCGCTTGCCCTATGCCGTTCGGGGTATGGACCTAGCTTTTTCTGGTTTGATGACAGCCGCTCAACGATTGATAGAGGGCGGTGCCTCATTAGAATCTGTATGTTGGTCTCTACAGGAGCATGCATTTGCGGCTTGTGTTGAGGTTGCAGAACGGGCAATGGCTCATACCGGCAAAGGTGAACTTCTCCTGGGTGGAGGGGTTGCATGCAACGAAAGAATCCGAACAATGAGCAATGAAATGGCTTCTGATCGTGATGGAAGTTCTCACGCACCTCCTAAGATGTACTGCATTGATAATGGCACAATGATTGCTCGGCTCGGTTGGCTTGAAGCAACAAAGCGTACCACTCGCCTTGGTGATAGTGCGATTGACCAATATCTTCGCACAGACCAAACCCCAATTGTTTGGCCATGAAGCGATTTCAATCCATACGGTTTTAACAGGTGGAGTCCGGCCAGTGGTTGGGGGAATAACACATTAACCGCAGGCCACGTCGCAATGAACCGTTCAATCCATTCGCTAAAGATGCTTCACAACAGCATCAAAAGCGCCGGAATGAACAGGCGCGACAGCCTGTACGACGCCCCGAAGCCACACCTGAACCCGTGGCTAAACCCGTTGACATCAAAGCAGACCTTGAACGAAAACAGCGGGAAGCAAAACAAAAACTCGTTCAAAAAGGCGATGTTTCTACTCCTGTGATTAAACCCGCAGCAATACCAACAGCGCCACAAAAACAACAAGCTAAATCATCTCTAAATCAAAGCCGAGAAGACCGACTCGCTGACATGCGTCGTAAATCTGAGGAACTAAAGAAAACAGGGGCCGCGCTAAAGGCTGACACAACAATTCCCGTTGCCGCAGAAATTGTTGCAGAAACTTCACCTCAAACATCAGTAACGATTCCAGGGGTGACGGTTGAAACACCCGTACAGCCTATTGTTTCAGAAACAACGGATCAGATCAAGAATATATTCAAGAAAATCGAAACCAAGGTTGCAATCCCTACAAATGACCGTCGCCGTGGAAAGCGACGCTTTGACAAGAAAGGCGGCGGAAGGCAGAAGCAAGAACGCAAATTGAACCGGCAGAAATATCTTGAATACAAGTATGCCGCCAAGGACATATTGGACAATCCGAATGTCCCGGAAGAACACCGCTCTAACGTCCTTGGGCAAGTATGGGCAAAGGGTGAGCGAATTGGTATTGAAGAATCCGTCGCCTTTATTGAACAAAAAGAACTCGAATTGATTCTGCCATCTGATGTGGCATTAAAATTACGAGACCTCATAAAGAGAATGACAACAAAGAGATGATATTATGTCTGAAAATACAATTAAAGAAAACACAATAGCAAGCGTGCACTACACCGGGACCCTCCCTGAGTCAGGCGAAGTTTTTGATTCTAGTGAAGGCCGCGACCCATTGACGTTCCTAGTCGGACACGGTCAAATGATTCCTGGTTTCGAAAAAGAAATGATGGGCGCTGGCGTTGGCGAGCGTAGAGAATTTACACTTACTCCAGAACAAGCATATGGAGATCGTGATGACCAAGCTGTCATGCAAATTCCTCGTGAAAACTTTGCGCCCCTAGAGGAAGAGGCAAAACTTGAAGTTGGTATGCAACTGGTTGCTCAAATGCCTCACGGGCCTTCTCCTTTTACAATTATAGAACTCACTGAAGAGCTCGTAACTGGTGATTTCAACCATGCACTAGCCGGAAAATCTCTTACGTTTTCCGTAGAAGTTGTTGAACTCCGTGATGCATCCGAAGAAGAACTCGCACACGGTCACGTTCACGGCCCTGGCGGACACGAACACTGATTTCCAAGCGAGGCTTGATGAAGTCCCGTCCCGTGAAGGGAGTATGGCCCCCATGCGAAAGGACTCATGGAAAACTCTCAGTGGTATTGATTTACCACTTACTGGAATCCCAAGCGGCCCTTTTTCACTGCCTGATGCTGGAACCCCACCATTTACTCGGGGAATTCATTCAACAATGTACAGGTCACGATTGTGGACCATGCGCCAATATGCTGGATTTTCAAGTGCATCTGAGACAAATAAACGATTTAAGTTACTCCTTGAAAGAGGGCAAATGGGACTATCTGTGGCTTTTGACCTACCAACTCAACTGGGATTGGATGCAGATGATGAACTTTCATTTGGAGAAGTGGGGAAAGTAGGTGTTTCAATTTCTTCCGTTGACGACATGATAGCACTGTTTGACGGTATTCCATTGAACAAAGTTAGTACATCTATGACAATTAATGCCCCTGCAATGGTCTTGTTAGCGATGTATGTGGTTGCAGGCGAGGAACAAGGTGCATCCATGGATGAACTCAGAGGAACGATACAAAATGACATTCTAAAGGAATACATTGCCCGTGGAACATATGTATTCCCACCAGACCCCAGTATGCGCTTAATCACCGACATATTCCAATATTGCTCCACCAACATACCTCGATGGAATACCATTTCAATTTCAGGATATCACATTCGCGAAGCAGGCTCAACAGCAGTACAGGAATTGGGATTCACGATCGCAAATGCACTAGCGTATGTAGATGCTGCATTAGGAACAGGAATGGATATTGATGACTTTGCACCACAACTATCCTTTTTCTTTAATTGCCATAATGACTTCTTTGAAGAAGCCGCAAAATTTAGGGCAGCAAGGAAACTATGGTATGATTTGATGCAAGAACGATATTCACCCAAACATCCAAAATCATCGATGTTAAGATTCCATACACAGGTTGCTGGAGTGAGCCTCACAGCACAACAGCCGCTAAACAACGTAGCGAGAGTCACCATTCAAGCCCTGGCAGCAGTTCTAGGTGGGACCCAAAGTTTACACACAAATTCCTATGATGAGGCCCTTGGCCTTCCTACTGAAACTTCTGCAACGGTTGCCCTTCGAACCCAACAAATTATCGCAGAAGAATCTGGTGTAGCAGATGTGGTGGACCCTCTTGGTGGGTCGTGGTATGTTGAATCACTCACAGAAACTATCTATCAAAAGGCGAAGAATTTGATAGACATTATTGAGTCTAAGGGCGGAGCAATGGCTGCAATTGAACAAGGATGGCAACAGCAAGAAATTCACCAATCAGCATATCAGCATATGAATGAAATTGAATCCAATCAACGTCTTATTGTCGGTGTTAATCATGGCGTAATGGAAGAGAAATCTACATTCCCTGCAATGAAACTCAACCCTAAAATTGGAGAAGAGCAAGTAGAACGGCTAAAAGATCTAAGGTCAGTACGTAATCAATATGATGTCAATAGGTTGCTCTCGGACATAGGAAAGGCTGCAACGAATGGAGAAAATTTGTTTCCTTTCGTCATTGATGCCGTTCGTGCAAGGGCAACTTTGGGCGAAATCATGAGTGTATTGAAAGAAGGATTTGGGACCTATATGGCTCCAAGTGGATTTTGAGGGATGCACATGGATTTTGGACCTATACGAATCGATCACATCGGAATTGCTACACATCAACTTGACGAGGCTAGCACGTTCTGGAGGCTTCTGGGATTGATGGAGGGTGACCATGACGAGAAGGTCGAAGACCAAGGCGTTACTACTCGGTTTTTCTCTACCTCGACATTGCGTGAGATTGAGGATGAACCTGCAAAGGTGGAATTGCTAGAACCGATAGGAGAACAAACCCCCATTGGTAGATTTTTAGAAAAGCGTGGACCCGGAATCCAACAGTTGTGTTTTAGTGTGGGAGATTTGGTTGGATTGCTCTCCTATCTGAAGGAAAATGGCATCCGATTGATAGATGAAATACCCCGAATTGGGGCGGGCGGCCATCATATTGCATTCGTTCACCCAGCATCAACTGGTGGTGTTTTAGTGGAACTTACTCAGCGTAATTCATGAGACTGAATGACAATACCTATAATCGGTCTTTTTCATCCTACTAGTGATGAGGACCTGTATTGACCTACTTCTGGCTCTGCCCCATATCGACGCACCAAGAATGAAGGGTGAGGTGAATTACCTCTCTGGGCGTCTTGAACAATTACGCCTTCAGCGCTCCATCAGTAACGAAGCCTATCTCGACGCAGGTGCGGTACAAGGTGCAATAGAAATGATTGCGAATATGGTTGACATGGGCGTACCTCAAATCGAAGTTCAGGGTCAATTACGTGAACAATTGGACCGAGCGCAACGACTTGAATCAAAGCATCCAGGGCTCAACTGGGCAGTGGAATCTGGCCGAGCGAGTTGAGGTTAGAATGACCATAGAACTCTTACGAGTCGAAGGTGTTACGAAATCATTCGGACACATTGAGGCCTTAACCGATGTTAGTCTAACCATCAATGAAGGTGAAATCGTTGGACTTGTAGGCTCAAACGGAGCAGGTAAAACTACTCTACTACGACTTTTAGCCGGAGTCTATACTCCAACCTCTGGAGCAGTAGTCCTATCTGATGGGAGTAAGGTCGAAGACGCTCGACACAGACTTGGCGTGGTCCCAGAATCTACGGGTCTCTATTCCAGGTTGACTGCATGGGAAAACATTCGTTATCACAGCCGTCTATACGGGACATCCGACGAAGAATCTTGGAACAGGACCGTTTTTTTCGCCGACCGTTTGGACATGAAGGAGTCTCTTGGGCGCCATACAAAGGGCTTTTCAAGAGGAATGAGACAAAAAACAGCACTACTCCGGGCTCTAGCACATGCACCAGACATCCTTCTTTTGGATGAGCCTACCGCAGGGCTTGATGTCACAAGTGCTCGAACGGTTCGTTCACTCGTCCATCAACTCGGTGAAACAGGTGGTACGGTTGTTTATTCAACCCATCAACTTGCAGAGGCAGAAGCAGTTTGTAGCCGGATCATTATCATTCACAATGGAGAAGTACGTGCAGATGGAACACCTGCTGGATTATTAGAACAAACAGCAACAAATAATTTGGAAGAGGCATACGTTTCCCTCACAACTGACAAAGCAAGAACACGTGTAGTCTCAGGTAAGCCATTATCAAAAATCGCTAAATGGTGGCAGAAATTATCCACTCCTAAGGTCCCAGAAGGTGATGAAAGTGAGTAGTTCATTTCGCAGGATCACAACCATCTCGAAAAAAGAACTGGTTGAGTTCGCCAGAGACTGGAGGACCATCTTTGCCTTACTGATTATCCCCCTGTTAATGTTCCCGCTCTTGTTCATCATATTTCCACTTCTTCTTGCATCCGAAGCTGCTGAATTGGATGCGATTGAAGTCAATGTTGTCATTCAGAGCAACGATTTCCCGAGCGACCTTGCTGAACAACTGAATGGTTCAGGGATTGAATTGAGGTATGAGCCTTTGGCAATGGAAAGCAATCTTTCATCGCCATTAGAGGATGGAGATCGGTTAAGAAACGGCAGTATTGATGTTGTCCTCCGAATGAAAGAGAACGGCTCTGTTTGGGACTATGCTCTCCTTTACATGTCAACATCTGAACGGAGTCAGGAGGCTCGAATGCGAACTCTGACTGTTTTGTTTGATTGGGAGGAGAACGAAACAGAGCAAAGGCTCGTAGATGCAGGTTTGAATCCAGATGAGACACTTCGCCCGCTAAAGTGGGATGGTGAACCCAGCGATAGTGATGTAGCAACAAGTGGCGAACAAGCTGGTATGGTTTTGTCATTGTTCATACCGTTAGTCCTCTCTGTCTGGACCTTCTCCTCCGCCATTCAACCATCAATTGACATGACTGCTGGTGAACGTGAAAGAGGGACGCTGGAAGCGCTACTTGGACTGCCATGTTCCCGTAATGAACTCCTATTCGGCAAATGGCTTGCGGTTGCAACCATCACTGGCATAGGGGTATTGTTACAATTGGTTGGGTTATTATTTGCCATAGGTTATCTCGCCACAACTGATTTCCTTACCGTCCCAACACTATCAATCGCCTCTATTGTGTTCATTGGGATAGCAGTCCTTCTGTTTGCAATCATGGTTGTTGCATTTGAACTTGCTTTAGCGATGCGGGCGCACAGTGTGAAAGAGGCAGGGTCGATTCTCGGTCCGGCATTGTTGCTCATACTATTCCCGGCACTTTTCACCCAGGTAATCAATTTAGATGGAATAGAGACCTTTTGGTTCTCTATTCCCGTAGTTAACGTTCTTCTTGCATTACGAGAACTACTGATGGACCGGTTTGTAGTGGAACATATTGTAACTTGGATTATCAGTTCTGGAATATACGCTATGGCTGCAGCGCTCTATGCTGCTCGTCAGTTTAAGCGAGAAGATATTGTAACGAGTCTTTCTTAAGCACCAAAGGCGATAAGGGATTCACGAACAATCTTAACGATAAGGTCTACTTCTTCCGTAGTAATAGCGAAGTGCGGTGTGAAACGGAGCGCATTTTCCCCGCCGTGGATGACACCAAGGCCTCTTTTCCTGCACCAAGGCTCCACAGCATCCATTCCTACAACGGGAAACTTACTCGGATCGAGTTCAGCACTGCAAAGTAATCCGGTCCCTTGTACTTTTGTAATAACGTGAGGAAATTCCTTCTGCAGGAGGGTGAATTTTTCAACAAATTCAATTCCTCGGTTGCAGATATTTTCTCGTAATTCAGGAGTGATGTTGTCAAGAACTGCTACAGCAGTCTCAAGCGCCCGGGGGTTGGTAGTCATAGTATTACCATAAATACCGGTTCGATAAAGATCAGCGGCTCGCTTATTCATGCCAAGAACAGACAAAGGGTACTGGCCAGCATTCATTGCTTTGGACCAAGTTTCCAAATCCGGCGCCTCGCAATCTTGGAATCCTCGATAGTCTACCACAGACAATGTACCTTGCCCTCGGATTCCGGCTTGTATAGAATCGACGAGAAGCATCGAACCATGCTTAAGTGTGAGTCTTCTTGCTTCATCGTAAAAGTCACGGTCAACACATTGCCCTGGATTGCCTTCACCTTGAACGGGTTCAATGGCCATCAGTTCAATGAAGATATTCTCTGCCTCTGCTTTGGCAAAAACTGCCTGAAGGGAGGAGATATCGTTTGCAGGAGTAAGGATAAGGTTGTCTCTGTCTTGGAAACTGGCAAGATATTGGTCATACTTTCCTTTGCATGAGTGAGAAATTTGGGCTGGACGGTCTGTACGGCCGTGGAATCCTTGTTCAATAGCTAACATCTTGATGGTTGCTCCTTCATGCCTACCACCTTTTCCCGTCATGAGCATTGCATTGACGTCTGCAATTCGCAAACTAACCGTCACAGATTCCGAACCACTATTCATGCAGATGAATTTGTCAAATGGACAATACCCGCGAGTATGGCCAAGTTCCGTTCGAAGTCTCTGTTCAAGTCGCTTTTGGGAAAAAGATGGAGTCATTACATTTGCCATGACCCAGTTGTCCGACATAGCATCAATAATCTCACTTGGCCCGTGTCCACTTCCAAGCATTCCGTACCCGCCGTTATCGTGTACAACTGCTCCATGTGATGTTACAATCCAAGGTCCGCGGGCAGCCAAGGCAACGTACGGATTGACGGTTGCAGGATTGTAAAAATTCACAAACCCACTTTGAAGGTCGGTAATTAAGTCAAGTTCTGCTCTTGCGATGTAGTTGGAACCAAATTCTCTTTCGACACCGTGAAGCGCCGCATGGGCATCTTCTATCGCTTGAGCTAATTTGCTGTCTCGTTCTAGGAAAAATGATAGTTCTGAGTCCTCCAATCCAGTGGTAATGGCTTCCCCTACTTTGCTACGCATCTCATGAAGAAGTTTGATGGGATTGGATGTTATCACGGCTTCCATGTAATTATGTCAGCGAAGCCCTTCTTTGAACATTCGCCCCAATTTCCTTTGTTTAAACCCAATATAATACCTGAGTAATACTCTGCGAATACTCAGCGAATACTTATATGATAAAGTTAACCAGGGCAAATTGTGCCCAAGATATCGCTTGATATGCCCAAAGAATTGGTAGAGGATTTGAAGCATCACATCGGCGAAGACAAGAAGTTTGTAAGTCTTGCAGACGCGGTTCGTTCAGCATGTCGCAAATTACTAGACCAATTAGATGAAATTGATCGACGTCAGGGGAGATGAGGTGATTATATGACAACAAAAGACGAAGCCATGAATGCAGTAAGGACTCTACTGTCTTACATTGAAGGAGAAAACAACAGTGACCGCGAGGGATTGAAAAACACTCCTAAGCGCGTCGTAGAGTCTTGGGATGAAATTTTTGCAGGGTACAATATGGATGCTGGAGAACTCCTTAATGCAACGTTTAACGCTGAAGGGTACGAAGGAATTGTTCTGTTGAGAAATATTGAGTTTACATCTACATGTGAACATCACTTGCAACCCTTCAACGGAAGGGCTCACATTGCCTACATACCCGTAGAACGGATTGTGGGGATTAGCAAACTTGCCCGCATTTTGGAACTACATGCACGGCGACTTCAGAATCAAGAACGCATTACAAAGGGAATCGCTGACGATTTAGAACGGGAACTAAAACCACTAGGTTCTGCAGTGATTCTAGAGGCTGCTCATGGATGCATGCAATGCAGAGGCGTTGCTAAACAACAAGCAATCATGACTACTTCCGCCATGAATGGAGTATTTTTTGAGCGTAGTGAAGCAAGGAATGAACTCATGAAACTCATTCAACAACCACCATTGTGAGCGATATCCATGGGGGCTAACAATTGTGGTATTGCAGGCACCAAAGTTGTCGACAGTCCAAGTGACCTCGCAACTTCCTATAATATTGTAGAAATTTTTCATTCGGTACAAGGAGAGGGTTTTCGTGCAGGAATCCCTCATGTTTTTGTTCGCTTTGGCCTATGCAATTTACGATGTGAGTGGTGCGATACTAATTTTGATGAATTTACAGAAATGTCGGCTCTTGACATCATAGGTGAAATCCTCAAGTATCCCACCAAGAACATTATTTTTACCGGCGGAGAACCAATGTTAAACGATCTTTGGCCACTTAACCGTCTGTTGAAGGCAAGAGGATATCATCTGTCAGTCGAGTCTAACGGCACCATTGAAATTCCCGAAGGTCTGTTAGATTGGATATGTATTTCCCCAAAAGATCAGTTGTACCCAAAATCAGTACTTCGGCAGCGTACGGGGGATGAATTAAAATGCGTATATGTAGGTCAGCCGTTGGAAATGTATGACGAAATCAAAACAGGGTTTAATCACCATTTCCTGCAGCCTTGTTATCATGAATCTGAAAGTGTCGAATGGAATGGCAAAAATTTTGCCCAAACAGAGCAAGTCGTCAAGGACCATCCAGAGTGGAGGCTCTCCCTTCAAACTCACAAATGGATGGGTATTTTGTAGGTGATTAAATGAGTAAACAAAACGCAGTAATGGCCCTGAGCGGAGGCATGGATTCCTCATCCCTATTGCTCCACCTCTTGCACCGAGATTACAACGTAACATGTCTTTCGTTTGATTACGGTCAGAAGCACCATGTAGAATTAGACCGAGCGGCATCCCTTGTTGAATATCTTAGCACACATGGACATGAGGTCAACCATAAGTTAGTTGACTTGAAAAGTGCATTTAGCTTGTTTGAAAGTGATCTACTCGTAAACGGAGGAGACGTCCCCGAAGGTCATTATGAAGAAGAGTCTATGAAAGCCACGGTTGTTCCTAATCGTAATGCAATATTTGCTTCGCTTCTCTATGGAACTGCCCTTTCCCTTAGTGAAAAAACCGGTAAAAGTTCTGTTGTCGCTCTTGGAGTACACAGTGGAGACCATGCCATTTATCCAGACTGTAGGCCGGAATTTTACAATGCATTGGACCATGCCTTTACAATTGGGAACTGGGGGAGTGATGCAATTGACTTCTACCTACCATATCTAGAATTGGACAAGTCAGGAATTCTCAGTGACGCTGAAACCGCCATCGGGGCTCTTAAATTGGATTTTGAACAGGTATTTTCTAGGACGATAACGTCATATTCTCCCGATTCCGATGGGAGGAGCAGTGGAAAAACGGGTTCAGATGTTGAACGGATATTGGCGTTTCATTCCATTGGACGCGTTGACCCTATCGATTACATCGACAGTTGGGATGTTGTTCTCCAAGCCGCCATTGCTACTGAAAGGGTTCACAGAGAGTCGGAATACAAGGAACGCCTCACTGCGATACAATTCCATGTCACGAGAGAGTCCGGTACAGAACGAGCATTTACTGGTGAATACTATGACGAAAAAAGAGTCGGTGACTATTTCTGCATTTGTTGTGACAAATTATTGTTCACCTCATCCATGAAATTTGATTCAGGTTGCGGATGGCCTTCTTTCCATACGGAACATTATGATGCAGGGATACTTAGAATTGAAGACCGCACGCATGGTATGCTCAGAATTGAAGTACGTTGTGAAGAATGCGATGCCCATCTTGGTCACGTATTCCCCGATGGTCCAAAACAGTACGGAGGAGAACGTTACTGTATCAATTCCGCATCATTGAAATTTGACGAGGAGGAAGAACAATGACAACAACCATTCGGAGATATATTGAGACTGACACAGGGCATCGCGTCCCAAACCACAAATCTAAATGCAAGCATATGCATGGTCACAGATACCGTTTTGAGGCTGAAATTGAAGGCGACGTAGTTACACAACAAGGTGTCTCAGATGAAGGAATGCTGATGGACTTTTCAGACATCAGCCACCTACTAACGGTTCATATCCATGATGTCATTGACCATGCTTTTGTTGTTTATGAGGGTGATGAAGCCGCAAAAGCAGCATGTAAGGTCATGGGTGATGACCATCGTACAGTTGTTGTCCCATTTATTCCAACAGCGGAGAATTTAGCAAGGTGGGCCTTTGAAACACTCGAGCCTCATATCCAAACAACTTATGGGAATCAGTTACGCTTAGTGGCTATGCATTGTCGAGAAACGCCCAAGAGCATTGCTTCGTGGCGTGTGTGATTACTCAATTTTACGTCTTCGTTTATTGAGCCAATCTGGCTTATCATTGACATATTGTAAAGCAGTTGTTCCATCAACCAACCCCCCAATGATCCTGGTTGCTTCATCTTCTGTAGGGGTGCTGCGTAGCAGTGTCCTTTTGAGGGTTAGGTTTACCGAATCAATTCGTTCTTGTTTACCGGGTAACTCGTTTGCGAACTGTTCAATCGACTCCACAAGAGTGCTTCTTAATGCAGGGGATATATGGCGCTCAAGTGGAACGATATCCGGTATACCCTCATCGATTCCTTGAGTTGTTTTGACCCGATGACGCTGAATCTCGTAGAGAATGGCATTGACAGCATGGCTGAGATTAGCAATGGGATATCCTTCCCAGGTTGGTAACGTTACGAACGCATCGCAAGCAGACAAATCCTCAGTAGACAATCCCTTTCCTTCTTCACCAAAAACAAGGGCTACCCTCATGTTTGTTCCTTCTAACCTCTCAACCATTTCCCATGGATACATGAAGTGACGGAAGAGAGTTTTAGACCCAATTTCCCGTTTCCCAGACGTACCAAGAACCAATGAACAATCTTGAGTTGCCTCGCTTAGTTCCTCATGGACAGTTGCTTGCTCTAGCACTCGTTTGGAATGCTTAGCTCTGGCTCTTGTTTCTCCGTCATCTTTGTCGCATTTTGGGTTAACAAGCCGTAAATCATCAAAACCATAATTGAGCATGGTTCTACAAATAGCCCCAAGATTCCCGGGATGACTGACTCCTACCAAGATGACAGAGATAGAGAACGTACCTTGGGGTAGCGGTATATCCATTCGCTCGCCCAATTCAATCACTCCCACTTTCCGATTCAAAATAACTTGAAATCCAACGGGGGTCACAGACTTGGTAAAGGAAAAAGAGGTATCCTCCTTCCTCTCTATCATCCATAACTAGAGAGCGCTTACGCAGATTATGTTGAAGTTTTAGATAATGAATCAGAGATTCTAGTTCTTCACGGTTTTCACTGTGAACACTCACAGGCATTCGGTCCCATTTGACTCGGACCGGCAATCAAATCACCGTTTCAATCGGTACGGCGTAGTCGATATCGAGTCACGTAACCCGCAATCCAGTTGCGGAGTTTCTTTGACTCAACATCGGTCAATTGTGATACAATCACTTTGTTGTGGTCAAAGTCGCTTGTGAATTTCTCACCGTGTTCTTCACACAGACGGATTGCTCGGATTTTGATGAAACTTGGTCGAATATTTCCCATTGTGATCACTCCTTCATTAGTTTGACTTCAACTGGGATGCCGGGTTCATCGTGACGTGTCACGAGAAGACGGATCTTACGAGGAGGGTTTTCAATACCTCGCTTCCAGATGTGTTCGTTGACCTCAGGGTCAATGTAGAGTTCTTCTTCTTCAGTCACCTTGAGATGTTTGATGACTTGCTCGCGGATGATTTGCATTGCTCGTGGAGCACGCTTGTAGCGAGTGATGTTCCATGCGTTCCTCAGGGGAACGATAAGTTCGGATTCGTTAGGTCTTGCCATAATAATCACCTCATCGTTGGAGCTTACTTCGTCTCCAGTGGTGTCGCTTTGCGTGCGATACCATATTTCGGTCGGTCTTTAGCATGACCCAAACGGGGACACGTCGGTTCTGTTTTCCTGCCTTCAAGAGGCGTATTTTTTTTGCTGCTGGCTTATTTTTGGACATATCGAGCACCTTCTCAGATTCTTCGGATGGACGCATTATTGCGGCTCTTCGATTGGGATGCAAGCATCTGCTTCAGAGAAGCATCGCTCATGGGTTGGTCAAGTTGACCAGATTGATACATGGACACAACGGTTGTTTTGATGGCCATTGCCCGAGATGGGTCTACCATGGCAATGCGTGCGACACGGGAACGTGCATCGGGAGTCATGGCCACACGAAGCGTTGAATCAACCTGCGCTGCAGTTTGGGCCGCTTCCTGCGCTTTTTCCTCAGCCTCAATTTGAGAGACTGCCTGTTGTTGGGCTTGCTCTTGAATGGCTTTGAGGCGTTGAGCACGAATGGCGGACAATTCATCGTCCTGTGCTGATACCATAACGCTCAATCCTCTCACTCCGATCAATATTTGTTAAGACCAGGGTACTGCTCATCTGCTGCAGCACGCATCGAATGGGCGATGTTGTCCACTAGTTTTTGGCCAGCGGAGGTGATTTGTCGGCCAGCGTACAGCTGAACAGGCTCATCTCCACCGACGACCTTTGTTGGAACTTTTTCAACAAGGCCGGCATCTTCTAGTTGTTGAAGTGCTGTTCGAATAATGTGACGGGATGCAACACCTGGAGTGTTGGGCATAACGCCGTTATCTTTCTTTCCACCAAAGGCCTGTGCAAGATGAGTAACTCCAACTGGTCCGTTACGAGAGACCTTGCGGAGGATTGCTGCAGTTCGGAGGAACCACCAGTTGTCTTGAGTGGGAGGACGTTCTCGGTCCACTGCTGTTTTGACGTATTCAGACCAATCAGGGGGCGAAATAGCGTCTTGTTCAGCCATTGCATCGGCCAAAGCAGGCATTAGAATGTCAGCAGGAATATCATACACGGTCGTCATAACAAAACACCAAGCAACTTTGCGACCGCCCCCCCCTATATGAAAAGAACGGGTCAAGCATGCAGTAAATCATTGCACAACACCTCATTCACGGCAACCCATACAAGCCTTGATGAAGGCCCCTCGGCTGGGAGAGAGTGATGAAGAAAGCATTGGCTCAAAATCCTAACTTGCTTAGGACCCTCATTGGCCTCTCATTAACGCTTATATTTCTACTTTCATACGCTGTTTATGGAGCCACAGTATCCCCTTCTGCCTACATCTACACCACGGATGCGACGGTCTCGACTGACGACAGTATACAAGATGCTGAGGATGTCGTTCGCATTTATGATGACGATTCAAACACCACCACGTGGGCATGGAGTGTCCCAGCAAACGGACAGAATCTCACCTGGGTCAACGTATCGGCAACAGACCTATCCGATGGTTCGGTATTGAGGGTCATGAACGGCGCAAAGTTGTACAGTCACCCGCTCCTAGGCGCCGTTTACACTCTAGAGAATCCTCTCGAAGAGGAATTCTCCTGCGCAGACAGATGTTTCCACAACGTTACCCACGAACGAACTTCTGAAGACGGGGAAGACATCTCATTCTTTGGACTCACATCCGTTGACCCAGCCCGCCGATCTAACGGTTCGGTATTTGCCAAGAATCTCGAAGGAGCATGGGATGAAGCAAATAGGAGCGTCAATTATTCACACTCCCCTTCACTCATTCGGATTGAGGTTATTGAATTAGGAAACCGAACAACACAACCGTTCATCGAGGTTGAAACTGTTAACGAAGAACTACGTGAAGTCAAAGTGTTTTCAGTAGATGCTGCAACAGAATTTGTTTGGGCATTGGCAGCCGTAGTAGGATGTTTCTCAATTGTACTGATACCTTCCTTCACGGTATATTTCGCTGCCCAAGCAAAGGAAAAGAGGGATGAGGCTAAAGTCAAACTAGCCAAAAGCAAAGTCGAAAATGATACTGTAGATGCCGAAGAATGACAATTTCCATCCTCCACTGCTCTCATATAGATTAAGGGTATGTCATCAAGATGACCCGCATGCTGATGAGACGCGTACTTTTTTTGGCGACCATTCTCTTGTTGTCAACAACTGGCCCGGCATTCACGGAACTTACTACCAATCACATTGGAAACAGTCCACGTAACCAAACTGGAGTTGATGTCGGAGTCACTAGCATTGCAGTAAAATACACAAATAGTGGTGATGAAGGTAATTTCAAGATGTTTTCTTCAAATCACCCAATTTTAGGATTTAATCGGCCGGCTTCATTGTATGTGATCGATGGAATGGTAAATGTATCATCGACGTTAACGGTTGGAGTAGAAAACTTTGGTACTGCAGGTTCTGGCGTGATCGATGTCACCGTTTCATTGAACCATAATGAATACGATTTTTTTGAACTAAACAATACGACCGTGCAAATGGCATCCCTCGCAGGAGGGCAGTCCAACAGCATCACCGTCTCAATTTCGCCAAGTTATGCAGGCAACCATACGCTTGTTGTAACTGCCACATCAACCGTCTCAGACGACGTACCGGGAAATGATATGAAATCAAAAGCCTTCACTGTAGGATACACCTACTTCAATTGTGACACACTAAGTGCTTGGAACACTGGAAATGAATGGGGTATAAGTACGGACACATCAATTTCGAAAGGGACAAGTTGTCACGTAGGGAAGGGCTCCACCTCGTCTTACAGTAACAATATGATGACCACCTTGATTACACCACAAATGGACATGTCTGATGCCGTGAGTAACCCACTGCGAACAAATGGGTTTTCATTCTTTTACACCGGAAGCGCAGCTGCAAACGATGTTTTGAAAATTTATGCCAAAACAAACTTAGGTGGATGGACTGAGGTCGCCACAATATCAAATACCGTTGACGGTACATTTCTTGATGGAGTTAACTGGCAAACATTTTCAGTGACACACAAAGGAGCAGCCTCACCACTCATCCCAATGGACCCATCATATTTTCACTCTTCAACCCAAGTTAAATTTGAATTCACTTCGGACGCATCGGGAACAGATATAGGATATTGGGTAGATGATATTGTATTTGTTTACGACCAAAAGGTCCGAGAGAATGAATACCAAGTTTCCGCCCGTGGCATCGCTACAAACGGGGCAACTCCAGGGAATTGGGGGAGTATCAACCTTGAAATTGTCAATGACGGTAACATTTCCGAGACCTTTATCCCTACGCTTCAAGGCCTTCCAGTTGGATGGAACGCATACTATTCCAGATTATCAGGAACCAGTTTTAATCCATCACTAGGACTAACCGTGACGCCAGGGGCACCGGTTGAATTCAGGATAATGCTTCAGCCCGATGAGAATGCAAGTATTGGCCTTCAACAGATGTCGGTGGCTATAGCGTCCCAACAGTACGGCTCGGTTGGAACTACATTACCAGTACAATTTTTGGTGATGGCGGACCGAATACCGATTGTAACAGCTCCTGCCGTTCGTCCAAGTTGCCCTCCATCTTATTCATGCACGTTTGAAGTTGAATTGGATAACATAGGGGATGCAACTGATGTTTTTGACCTAAGTTATGATTTATCTGCCCTGCCTAGCGGATGGGATGTTGGCTTTACATGGTCACAACCCACATCAATCCTAATTCGTCCGAATGAACCTACCTCGGCGTTGATGACCATGACGGTCCCAGCAGGCGTTGCTCCCGATACTGTGGTTTCTTTTGATTTCACAATGAGTGCACAAAATGACACAACAAGAACGGTTACCGAGACCATTGATATCTCAGCATCAATGGTGACTGATGCATCAGTTGATCTAGTAGAATCCATGAAGATGGAGCGAATGTATGTCGATGCGGGTGAAGAAATAAAATTGACATATACCATATGGAATAATGCAACAAGGCAGGATATTTTTGACATAATTATCCTTGTTGAAGATCAAGGTCAATGGATTATTGAGCAACCCACGGGCCCTCCAGCTGTTATTAACTCAGGAGGAAGTGCTAGTTTTGACGTGTACGTTTCCGTCCCTACTAACGCTCAGGCTAACGACCGTGGGCCACGAATAATTCCTGTGCTAGAATCACAACGAAGTTTCATGACCGTGCAAGGTCCAGAGTTCGACTCGTTCCGGGTGAAAACCACGGAGAATGTAGGAATTGAGGCTGTGGAAACACCTTTGAAATTGACCCCTAGTCAACCGAATGCCGCCACATTCATGATTACAAATCATGGAAACGGTGACACAGAAGTCCAAATTGATATCGTTGACCTTCCTACCACCTGGGATTGGTGGATGATGATTAATGGTGAAAACCACTCTGGCCCAATCAGCTTGTCTGTTTCATACGATTTGGAACATACAGCAGAGGTCGATATATGGCTACTTCTTCCAATGGAAGAAGCCGCAGGCGAACAGCATAGTGTCCGTATTAGCGTTCAACCAACAAGTGGAAATGAAGACAGCGACCCATTGAATAATTTCATTGAATTTACTTCAGTCACCGACGCAGTGCATTCCCCTGTACTCAAGATGATTTCCGGCACCACGTCCACGATTGCTGGAGGGATATTTTCAGCACAAGCCTCGTTAGAAAATCAGGGAAATGCACGAGATGATAATCTTCGGTTGAAAACTACTGTATATTCCACGCCAGCTCTCTTAGAAAGCAAGAGTTTTCTGAATGTAGGTGGAGTTTCGCACGCTGTCGGTGATGAAATTCCATTGATCCTTCAACCGGGTGAGGTCATCGCCCTGAACCTAGATGTAATGGTCCCTGGAAATTCATCCTTTAACACAAGATTTGTGGTACTGTTTGAGATACTTGGTTCTGTTGATGAAAATGGATTTCCCGTTGTACTCTCGGTTGAACATCTGATAATCCTTGACCAACAGCGTTCTGTGGAAACCAGTATTGTTCAAGAGTCTACAAATAGAATCATGGAGGGAACTGCTGCCAATGTATGGGTTAACCACACATCGACATCAACACTCAATGAAACCATGGTCCTTACTGCATCCGGGCCAAAGGGTTGGCAAATCTCTTGCAATAAGATTTTGATTCCGGAAACTGGCCTTGAATTCCCAACACTGCCGGGACATGTCACCCCTCAAACTACCCAGTCTACTTGTGAAGTATTACGATTGAGTGGTAGTCTAGAAGGGGAAGTTTTCTTCACGCTAAACAGCATCGATGGCCATCATACGTTCACTAAATCCATATCCTTGGAATATGATGCTTCGGAAGGAGAACAAACATTTTCAAACACTCAACTTATTGCAGGTGGTTCAGGTGGTTTGGTATTTGTCGTAGCTCTTTTGTTTCTACTGCGTAGAAGAGGTGAGGAATTGGTTCTTACAGATGAGATTCATGAAGTAAAAGAGGTTGTAGCCATCAAGGGGCCTCCCATTAACGGACCTCCTTCAAGCAATGTACAACCAGCAGCACAAATTGATGGCTCAGCGGAGTTAAAACAAAATTCAAGTGTCGTAACAATGGCTCAAAATTCACCCCAACCTATACCAGATTCAGGGCTCCCACATGGATGGAGTGAAGAACAATGGTCGTACTACGGGCAACAATACCTTGATGGAACCCTTTAGGGACGCAACACCATGACAGCCTATCCACCAGCATGGTATGGGTTGTGGTTTATGGTGGCTCTCTGTGGAGTCACTACGTGGTACCTGAGAAATTTCACAGAGCGCTTTCAAGCGACCAGAATTTCTGCTCTTTTAGGTACGGCGTCAATGATTACGTTACTGGCGTGGACTTGGACAGATTTTTGAGGTGATTCAATGAGTGAACTAGCAGGAATTGAATCTCACCCTCTTGCTCAACAATACCCGTGTCGCATTCCTGTCTGGTGGGCGCGCCATGGTTCAGTGGAGAAAGACTCCGAACTTATTGGAGTTAGTGGGCGTCTAATCACCCTAAGGATTGCTAAAAACTTCAAGCGCTATGAACGGTGGTTGGCTAAGTTGTTACGGGCACCAAAAGAACTCCGAAAACCGCTTGATAGAATGAATAGTGTACTGTGGGAACTCTGTGATGGTTCGAGAACTTTTGAGGAAATATGCAATGAGATGGATCATCTGTTCAAAGAGGAAATCGCTCCAGTCATAGCACGTACTGCGGTCGCACTTGCTCAGTTTCAACAGCACAATATCCTACTTATTTTGAAAGAACCACTCGCTGGAAGGTGGAGCGTTGGGCCAGGAGTTATCCCAGAACACCAAGAACTAACTGAGTTGGATGGGGAACATCCGTACGAAACACAACTACTCGTCGGAGAGCAAGTTTGAAAATTGAGGAATTTTCGCCAATAATTGAAGCGGACGTGCAATAATCACATGATTCCCCGAATCGATAATCGGACGCTGCATAAGTTGAGGATTGTTTGAAAGGAATGAGGCTATTTCAGACACAGTAGCAGTTGTTTTGAGATTAATGTCATTGTTCATACGCACAAATTCAATGGGATCATGTTCCGACCGTCCAATTAAGTCCCCAATCGTTTCAATTGATGGTGGATTGTTTTGATAATCAATAACAACAAATGATACAGATTGTTCTGTCAAAAATTGAAGTGCCTGTCTTGATTTACTGCATCGGTTGTAATGATAGATGTCCACGACTGCGAGACTATCGGCTTTCCTTAAGAGGTTGATTGCGGTTCCCAGACCAATCTGAGGCCAATGCCATCGCTGGTCTTGGATTCAAGTGATGAAGACCGGGCAGTTGAGCGCGTTGAGTCGCTTTCCGTAAACCATGAACCTCCCCGAGTTACGCGACGCTTAGATAATTCACTGCGATGCGGCAGTTGTGTTCTTGGATTATTATAATCAGGTTCCCACTGGTCTTCACACCATTCAGCGACAAGGCCATTCATGTCGAAAATACCCCAAGGATTAGCCTTTTTCAGTCCAACTTCTTTGGTAGTGCTCCCCGCATTACCTGCATGCCATCCATAATCGTTCAATTCAACATCACGTTGCCCGAACCACCATCTACCGTTTGTTCCACATCTTGCAGAATACTCCCACTCGACTTCTGATGGAAGGCGCCAGATCCCAATCATACCAAGGCGCTCGGACCCAGTATCTCGCTCATTCATACGTGCCAAGAATTCAATCGCATCATGGTATGAAATGGATTCCACTGGTCTCAACCCAGAACTCCACCCTTCTTGGAATTTGGAAGGATTCGACCCCATTAAATCAACCCACTGAGCTTGGGTAATGACTCGTTCCCCGAGGAAAAATGGTTCAGTTATTGACACAGCGTGAGCGGGAGATTCATTTCGTGCCCCAACACCTGAAGAATCCCCCAGAATGAAATCACCTGGTTCGATAAGGCGGTAGACTCCACCCCATGAGTCTGTAAATGCCGGTCGTTCACCGTCCATAGAAATCGTCTCAAGATTGGAGCTTTATTGAAGTTGACAAGACCGATTCCACAAGGGATTCAAGACGTCCTTGCAATGATTCATCGTTAAGCTGCCCTTCTTCGTTGAAAGCTTCTTTCACGTGGCCAATCGCGAGTTGTTCAGGAACTGGCCAAGCATGAAGCCAGCGCAAAGAGATTCTCATGTGATTCAGTGTGTTAGAATTTGTAACACCACCTAGAGTTGACATCAATCCAAACACCTTCCCTCCCACATGTTTATCGTACATCCAATCGAAGGTATTTTTCATGACTCCCGACATTGTTCCGTGGTATTCGGGAGATGCGACAAGAAACCCATCTGACTCCAGCAATAGATTTTGAAATTCGTGTACGGTTGGATGATCCCAACAACCGTCTTCGCCAACAAAGGGCAAGGGTTTCTCATTGAGGTCCCAAAAGACAACTTCGGCACCTTTAGATTCAGCAATTTTCAATGCTTCATTGACGAGCATTCCCGATTTTGAAGAACTTCTGTATTCTCCAGCAAGCCCGAGAAGTTTCAATCCACTGTATGACATAACCTTCGCAGAAGGGCTTAGTCTTTGAATGTAAGGATAATTGTCTGCTCGGAAAGAAGTAACCCTTATGCGGAGTATTGTATTGGTCGTAAACCGGTGAAACCGTGACTGACGAAGATACACCGGACAAAATACACGATGATTCGGAAGAGGATGACCTCTCGGACGCCGTTTTGTCCTCCGTGGAGGACGCTATTTTGGCGGTTGAAAATGACGAGCAGCCCGACGAACTTGTTGTTGAAAAGCCCGTAAAAAAACCGAGCAATATAATCCCGGAAATAGACGATGTTGAAGACCCGGAAGAAATGGTTCAAATTCTTCTCACAGTAGGTGAAGAGCGTTCTCGTAGAGATGATATCAAAGGTGCACTTGCAGCATTCAACAAGGCAATTGCACTTGACCCGTCGTGCGACATGGCATGGTTCAACAGAGGTGTCCTATTGGAAGCTCAACAAGACGCAAGAGGAGCCCGGCAATCATTCCAAATCTGCTTGGATTTGAATGAACGTCACGCTCCAGCAACGGCAAACATGGCTATCTTATTGGAACGAATAGGAGACTTGGAGGGCGCATATTCTATGGCTCAAAAAGCACTGGTGTTTTTCCCAGGACATCCAGCACTTGTTGAACTAAGTCAACGGTCTAAAGACAGTGGGCTATCGGTTCCAATGGATGTCATGGAACCCTCCATTGAAGTCAAGCAAAACTTTGACATGGAAACCGTTGAAGCGATTGCCGAAAAAGCCGGAATTGAAAATCCTGAAGACCTTCTTCAAGAAGCAGTACATCATGACCATGATGATGATGACAAACTCTCCGTTCAAGAACTCGAAAGTGCAGCAGATGTCATCGTTGCCCAGCAAGAAATAGTGAAAGAGGTACTCCCAGAGCCAGTTGCAACACCGGTAGTTCCGGAACCTGTCCCAGAAATACCAGAAGTGAATATTGAAGTGTTTGTTGACCAAGCAACTGAGTTGCTCAAATCTGGTGATGCAAAGGGTGCGCTTGGCTTGCTCAAACCCCACCTGAAGACCATCGGCGCCCGACACCCTGGCGCATGGAGAATTGCTGGTGGTGCAATGGCCCGAATGGAACTTGACAACCATGCAATCGCAGCTATGACGCACTCACAAAATTTGGAACCAAGCCACGCCCCTGGTTGGTTTAATCTTGGTTCTGTCCAACAGCGTTCAAACCTCCTCAACGATGCAATGGTGTCGTATCGAAGGGCTGTGGAGGTAGACCCAACCTACCTCAAGGCAGCTGAAAAATTAAACACATTGGCTAAAGACAACGGTTTCATTGAAACATTCCTTGAAAGTTCTCGGATTTTGCTATCTATTGAACCAAATCACCCGATTAAGGATGAATTTGTCAATATGCTTATCCAACTAGCGGAAGGAGAAAATGAAGTGCTGGACCAAGTCACAGGGTTACCACCTACACTCCCTGCTGGTCCGGAAATGGCAAGGGAAGCTTTGACCCTTATGTCAGAAGTACCATCCGCACATCGTGCCCTTGCATTATCTCTCAACCTTCAACACGGAGACGCTGTCCTAGTTTGGAAAGCGATGATTCAGAAGGACAGCCAAAACGGTTCAAACTGGCGAGGTCTCGCCCGAGCACTAGAACAAGCTGGCGATCTCGAAACTGCACAAAAGTGTCATGCAAAGGCAAACGGGCTTGATGGAATCATAGAACAACCAACAATGATTGCAACACCAGCACCAGCACCAGCACCAGCACCAGCACCAGCACCAGCA
>TARA_B110001452_G_scaffold39524_3_pt1 | contig 24809 bp, 18 predicted proteins | sample TARA_B110001452 | Tara Oceans TARA_B110001452 (sample SAMEA4396971) | marine metagenome | biome: Polar Biome; feature: [DCM] deep chlorophyll maximum layer (ENVO:01000326); material: water (ENVO:00002006), including particulate matter (ENVO:01000060) such as... | depth 25 m
GTTCTCAATTCCAAGCGTTCGAAGAGCCTCAAACGTGCGTTCCTTGCGCTCCTTGAACATGTCAAGTGACCATTTGACCCGCATTCGGGCACCCAGCGAAACATTGTGAGCAACGGTTGCATGTCGAATGAGACCGAGGCGCTGAGGGATATACCCAAGACCTCCTCGGCGTTCAACATTCAGTTCAAATGAGCCCCCAAGAGGTCGAACAAGGCCGGCAATAGTGCGAATCAATGTGGTTTTCCCAATACCGGATGGGCCGAGAATAGCTACGATTTCACCTGGTTTTACTTCAAGTGAAATTGGCTCTACAAGCGGGTCATCGTACCCGATGACAAGCCCTTCCAGGGATAAGATGGCAGTGTCGCTCATAGCATCCCCTCAACCACCCCTGCGAGCGGGTCTTTTTCAAACGGTTGGACATTCAATGTACGACATCTCCAAGTCTAGAAACTACTGCGAACAGCCATGTTAGCTCCTGGGTGCTAACGGAGTGACCCCTTCTATTGGGTGTGGTGAACGAATCACTCCGCCAGCGGTTTCAGTCAGGAAGACTAAGTGAATTTCACTCCGCAATGTCGTACTTTGAGTCAAAGTACGTTGAGATTCCCGGGATTGCACTGATGAGGCTGCTGTAACTACCAAGATGCTCTTGGGAATTCACTTCAACCAAGCCAGGTGTGTTGAGCACATTTGACAAGATTTGATCGCCACATGCCGCCTGAGGTGAGGTCGAATCCACTTGGTGAGAAACCATCGAGTAACAACCGGTGAAGTTTTGCCCTTGCATTGGGTAATCTTCCACATACATCTCAGTGTTCAATGCCAACATAGCATTGAGAATTGCCGTCCGTGTTTGGACGTCAAGCGTTGCTGGATTGTACATTACCGGATGGGATGGTGCAGAGCCATAGGAAGGCAGAAGGATGTATTCCGACTCAGGAAGGCACCAATCTGCGTTATCGGTAGCTTCTTGGTTACCACAGTATGAAGCAACGGTTGAATCCTTAGCAAATGCAACATCGCCAACACCTTCTGTCAAGCACTTCACTGCTCCGGAGTAGGAATAGTAGGGCGTACCTGATTCAGGGATGCTCGCATTCTCATTAAAGAACGAAGTGATGGTGTTGCGGAGAGATTCAATGTCTTCTTGTGGCCCGACAACTGGTGCATAGCCTTGTGAAATCAGATGACCCATTGGCAGAAGCATACCCGCCGACTTGAGCCAACCTGTGTGGCATGAAGTCTTACCTTCCATCATAGCGAAAGGATCGGTTGATGCATCATCATCCAGGTAAGCATTGGCGATGTCGGAGCCGTTGAGAACTACGGCGTGTGCATCATAATGAGTGCGGCCGTCAGACTTCAAGTCGGCAGCCATGGCTGCTAGCCCGTATTCTTTCCATCCAACCCAAGCTGCTCCACCGTCCATGAAGGCGATGTCTGCGTTACCAAATCGTAATGCCTCGATAATCGCTCCTTCAGAAGTGACTGGGTAAAGGGTCACAGTGACTCCTGTTTGTTCGGCAATGAAATCGGCCAAAACTTGAGGATTCTCCGCAGGGTTTTCGTAATCGTCCTTCATTTCAAAAGCGATGCGGATGTTAGAAATTGTAGGCTCGACAGAGTCGTTGATGGTGAACTTGGTATCGTAGTATGCCGAAATCCCTGGAACATCTTCAATCAAATTACCGTAAGAAGCAAGATGTTGTGAAGCATTCGTTGAGGATATAGCTGGAGTATTGAGAACATCTGTGAGAATAGAGAGACCTTCAGATGTATCCTTCATGGCGACAAGTGCCTCTTGAACAAGGGTCATTGTGGCAGCGTCACTAGTTGCAGGGTTGTACATCACAGGATGAGATGGAGCGTTGCCGTATGATGGCAACAAGATGTAATCGGATTCCGGAAGGCACCATGCTTCGTTAGTGCTAGCATCGTCGTTTCCACAATAGGAGGAGATAGTTGAATCCTTAGCGAATGCTACATCTCCTACGCCTTCAGAAAGGCACTTAACGGCCCCGTTGTAGGAGTAATAAGGTGTTCCTGAATCAGGAATACTTGAATCCTCACTGAAGAAATTTGTGATGGTCGAACGCAGAGATTCAACATCATTTGCATCACCAATTACATTGGCGTAGCCGTTTCCAATAAGGAAGCCCATTGGAAGAAGCATCCCTGCTGACTTGAGCCACCCAGTATGGCAGGAAGTCTTACCCGCCATGAGGGAAAACGGGTCGGTTGTAGGATCATCGTCAAGGTGTGCGGCAGCAATTTCAGAGTCCTTGAGAACTACTGCATGAGCACTGTAATACGCGCGTCCATCCGATTTTTGGTCGGCTGCAATTGCATCCAATCCATATTGTTGCCAGCCAACCCAGGCTGCACCGCCATCCATGAAAGCAATGTCAGCATTGCCAAAACGGAGTGCTTGTAGCGCTGCTCCTTCAGAATCAATAGGATATAGAGAAACATCCATGTTGAGTTCTTCACTCATATAATCGGCAAGACGTTGAGGGTTTTCATCAACGTTAGTATAATCATCTTTGATGCTATATGCGATGACAAAATCTTCTAAATTTGGGCTTTCATTTTCGTCTTCTGAACCAAGACATCCCGCGAGGGATGCTGTGGCGATTAAGAATACAAGTATCGTTGATTTCAAAGTTCGTGTTTTCATGTTATGACCTACCGGTTTAGGCCACCCTAAAAGCACCCCCCTTATAGGTTTTCGTATGCCCTAAAAATGGGCAAAGGTACGCTTCACGCCCTTAAAACGACTTTTGCGGATAGTCCCTCTCGGATTTGAACCGAGGTCGGAGGAACCAGAATCCTCCATGATGGACCGCTACACTAAGGGACTGTATTCTTGGCCAAGAACGAGTCCTTCTTGAAATCAACGGTGAGGATGTCCTTGGCTCAAACGAAGCGGAAAAGAACTTTTGAAACCCAAGAGAGCATCATGACCGCCATGAAGGAAGCAAGCGCATACTTTGCCCAAGGACGAGCCGGTTTAGTTTCTGGCCAGAGGTCAATTCCCATCGCTTCTGCTTGCTCGATGAGGTCAGCCATCTCAGCCAAATGCTCCTCTACCGATTCATGACTCATGACCTCTCGGTACCATCCGCCCTATTTTTACCCTCGGAGGCCAAGAGTGAAAAGTTAGCGAAGGTAAAACGTTGATATACCCATGGTCGTAGGATTGTTTATGCACAAAACACTTGCTTTCTTGATGACCGCTCTACTCCTCCTAGCAGGGTGCACAGAACCTACCGAAGATTCAGTGGCCGGTGTAATTGAAGAAATCATCCCTGGGTGTAACGATGAAACGGCATACAACTACAACGAAAGTGCAGGAAATGATCTCGCTTGTTTATCTGAGGAAATTTTAATTCAGGCCGTAAACGACTTCATCAAGCTCATGGATGAAGGTCCCGCTGCGGGAGAAACAGCAGGGTACACCGACACATGGTCCGGACCAATGAACGTAGAAGGTGAGATGATGGATGCAGACGTATTAGAAACGGCCATCATTAGTCCTGAAGGAGTCTATTTCGAATCATCTGTTGACCTCGGCGCAATGATGACGTTTGAAGAAAAGTGGTGGGTGCAACCCACCACGGACGGCACCATGATCTACGTTGATTACAACGGGGAGAAATTTTCCATGACCAGCGCAACTTCCTATGAAGATGTGATGATTAGCATCATGGACGATGATGACATGCAGGATGACGAAACTTCGGGTAGAGAAGACAGCAGCAATGAGGACGCTGAGCCGGGCACTGAACCGGAGGGACTTCTCCAAGTTGCAGATTCTGACAACAGCGATTCCATGAGTCTTGAGGAATTCTTTGCATACCTTGAGGAAGTTGGTACTGAGGGTACAGAGGAAATGTATGAGGCACTCAAATCAGCTTACGTGGAGGCAGACGATGACCAGTCTGGTGAACTCACTGTAGATGAATTGAACTCGTTTATTTTATCCGTTGACCTCATCTTTGAAGAAATGGATGAGGACACGGGCGAGGATGAAGTGTTCATTTGCGACAACGGTGATGAAATACCCTTTGATTGGGTCAACGATGGCGAACAGGATTGTTCAGATGGGTCTGATGAAAATGGAATGGACGAGGATGGTTCTGATGAAAACGGGGATGCTGAAACAGGTATTGACCTGTCCGCATACGACTTTTCGTCGGCTAACTTCTCTCTTCTCATGAACCCCATGGACGCTGTTTCCACGTTCGCATTCAGTGCTGAAATGACGGTGTTTGATAGCGAAATCCACACAGTGACCATTACCGTCAACGCCCTTTTCGAGATGAGAAGCATTCAAGTTGATATTGATGCAAACGATGAATCCGGCACATTCACACTCCACACACTCGAGGAAATGACTGCAATTCTTGAAGCCGACATGTCGAGTTATGCTTCAACTGAAGCACTTCCATTCACGGTTGAACAGGATTGGTCCAGAAACAGTTTTGAATCCATGACAAACGACGAAGATGGCGGCCCAGTATTCCTCACCCTCTATGTTTGCATGGAAGGTGTTGACGCTACAATGATTGGAAACAGCAGCGTGATGGAAGTTTGGAACGATACATCTCTTGACACATCGCTGTGTGATACAGAGGTGATGGATGGACACATTTTCGCGGAGAACGAGACATTTAATCTACCTCTAGAATTCTTCATTAACGATATCTTCAATGGTGTTGCTTCATCGGTGGCTCATGACGGAATGAACATGACCGTAACGTACGCCCTGGATTCAGAATCGGCGGAGGATTGTACCGAAAACGGTGGAACCTACGACAGCACCATGAACACCTCCCTTTGCACGGAATCCATCGTAATCACCCAATCTGACTCTCAAGCGTTCGAACTCGACCCCGGTTTTAGCGGCTATGGAGGGGTGCTCTATCAGTATGACAACGTTACAGGTTCAATACTTCTCATCACTGCCGAAGACATGTTCGAGTGCGACACGGGGGAATTGATCAACAGCAGCCAGTGGAACGATGGAATGTTGGATTGTTCTGACGGAAGTGACGAATCTGATTCGATGATGCAAAATCACAGTTTCTCCTCTGTTTACGACGAAATCACTTGGGAAACCACAGGATTCAAGTTCTCCGTCTATGAGGACATTGAATCATTCGACAAAGTTGAGTTTGGTATTGTCTTAGAAGAGGAATACTACACAAACGAAAACCCGAATGTTAAGTTTCTCCATTCAATGGGAGAAGAGACCTTCTCATATGATGAGGATGGTGTATTTAGTGTATTTTACGGCATTACCATGCTTGAAGAACAGGCTGATCTTGAAGGCTATTCCTATGAAGACCAATGTCACATTATTATCGCCATGGCCTATGATTCCAACGACACCATGACCGGAAGATACAGCGAGCATGTTTGCTTCTATGATGAAAATGGAAACAATGGCGATATGTCAGTTTATACCATCATGGCAGGAGATGCTCCGTTCTTGTTTGAAGGAGCCGCTGAGGACTTTTCAATCGTTCTTTCATACTGTGATAGCGACTATGATGACGATGGAACTGAAGTTCGTACCTGTGAAGAGGTTGATGGTGGGGCGATAAATGGAATCAAAGATGCCATGACCTCTGAAACGGATTTGCGTGATGAGGATTACATGGATGCTATGGCTGAAGATGGCCAATACATTTTCTTTGTTGATGCTGATGATTCGGGAACACTCTCTGACGGCGATATGATCTACATTTCCAATAACGGTGGAGTTGAAGAATCATGGAACACCGTTCGGCTCTACTCTTCCTCAGCCGACGCCTACAGCGATGAAAATCCGTCTCTGCCAGGATTCACAGGTATGCTCGCCACGCTTTCACTGCTTGGTGCAGCTTTCATTCGCCGCCAAGAAGCATGAACGATACGCAAGCCTTGAAGGTAAGCCGCTCAAGGCCCCTTCATGAGTGAAGTACCTGAAGGTGTCAACTTTGCTCCCGCTTCACGTCGCTCTGCGCGTCCAACGGCGACAATGACCCTCACCCGAGATGGCCCCGAAGGCGTTGAAGTACTCCTGGGTAAGCGTTCCATAACCATGAGAGCCTTTCCCAATTACTGGGCTTTTCCAGGTGGAGGCGTATCGTCTGTAGACACTAAAGCAGTGGAGTCATTTCCACAACTCGAAGGGAGAGAAGCAACAACAATCGCTTGTATTTTGAGAGAGATGAGTGAGGAACTTGGCCTCGTACCTGCTACAAACGGATTAATCGCAGTTCCTTTAGAAGCAAGACTAGAGATTGTCAGTGACAAAAAGAACTGGCTCCCAATGGCCATGAACGCCGCCTTCCCTGTGTCAAGGGAGAACATCAAGGTACTCAGCCACCGGATTACGCCTCCCTTTGGACCTGTCCAATTTGACAACGCATTCCTCCATTTCCACGCTGGTTCATCAAATCAGATGCCTGAAATTGATTTAGAACCTCAAACCGAATTTACCGAAGTCAAATGGGCACGACCTCTGGATATTCTTTCAAAATGGCGTTCTTACGAGATGAAAGTGGCTCCACCCGTAGTCACGCTTCTGATGGAAATTGAACGGACACTTGACCGATTTGACCGGGACATGGAAAAGGCAGCAGATGACATTGCTTTGAGACTTCCAGGGCGCCGGTCAATCCTATTTGCCCACGGTGTCGAAGTCATCCCGATCAAAACTGCAACGTTACCGCCAGCCGACCATACCAACGCCTACATGGTAGGGGACCCCGAAGGCGATTATGTCCTGGTAGACCCTGCTGTTCGCATGCGAGAGGACATGGAATCTTTGGCAACGGCCATCGACCGACACAAGGGCACCCTCGTGGCTGTCATTTTCACACACAGCCACGCCGACCATCTTGCTGACATAGGTTTGCTTCGCGAAGCAATTGATGCTCCTATTTGGGGCAGTGAATATACTTCTCAAAGCGTCCCATGCGACCGTATTCTCTCTGATGGAGATGAACTTCAACTCGGAGAACAATGCTGGGAGGTACTCATAACTCCAGGCCATCATCCCGGCCATATTTGTCTACTCGGAGATGCAGGATTGATCGCAGGGGATATGGTCGCCGGAATCGGAACCATACTCATCCCACCTCAAACAGGTAATATGAATGAGTACATCTCTCAACTAAAGCGACTCAAGGAAGCAAAGCCGCATCTGATATTCCCCAGTCACGGCCCAGTGATTGCCCTACCAGAACAAACCATTCAACGGTACATAGATCACCGGAGCGCTCGGCATCAGCGCGTTTTAGATGCCGTAATTGCCGGCCAATCATCCGTTAACGAAATTGCAAAAACTGCATATGAAGATACACCTGACGCCCATCCAGGCCTTGCAATTGACCAAACATTATCTCACCTTCTCGCTCACCAAGAAGAAGGAAATCTCACTCAGCAGAACGGTATTTGGACCGTACAATAAGGAGGATAAGATATGCCAAGAAGAGTTGTCATCAACAATGCAGGGGGCGTTTCCGCAATCACCGTCCAATCAATGGACATGCCAGAACCAGGAAAGGATGAAGTCCGAATCAGAGTCGTATTTGCGGGGATTAACTTTGCAGATTTACTGATGCGGATGGGATTTTACAATCCACGCCCACCTTACCCGTTCACACCGGGTTACGAAGTCAGTGGCTATGTTGATGCCCTAGGCCCTGGAGTCACTTCATTCACCATTGGACAACGCGTCGTGGCTGCAATGCGTAATGGAGGGCAAGCAAGCCATGTGACGTGTGAAACTTCCAGAATCATTACAATTCCCGACACAATTTCACTTGAATCTGCTGCTGCAACTCCAGTGGTTTACCTTACTGCCCATCATATGCTTCACTATCTTGGACACATGAATACTGACCATTCCGTTCTCATTCACGGGGGCGCAGGAGGCGTTGGCATTGCGGCGCTTCAACTCTGTAAATGGGCTGGTGTTGAGAAGGTCTGGGCCACCTCATCTGCTCCTAAGCACGATATCATCAAACAATATGGAGCACGCGCCATTGACCGACATAACGAAAATTTTGTTGACATTATTCGAAAAGAAACCAACGGGCGGGGAGTCGACCATGTTCTCGACCCCATCGGAGGGGAGCACCTCAAGCAAAGCCTCTCGGTTGTTGCAGAAGGCGGGCGTTTGTACACATACGGGCTATCAGCAGCAGCACCCAGCTCGAAACGTTCTCTTCTCAAGGCCCTTTTTGCGATGAGAAAGACACCCAAATTTGACCCTCTACGACTGATGACGCGAAACCGTTCCGTATTTGGCGTACACATGGGTACATGGAGCGATGAGCGCGTCATGCAAACTCAGCTTGACCGTATTCTCAAAGGAATTGAAGATGGCGATCTCATCCCTACCGTAGACAGTATATTCCCGGCTGAAAAGGTTCAAGATGCGCATCAGTACATTCATGACGCTAAAAACATTGGAAAAGTTCTACTTCAATTCTCCCCAGATGATGGAGGGACGATACAATGAAACATAGTATTGGTCGATTGAAGACGACAGCCCTTATTCTGCTTGTACTTCCTCTTGTAAGCCTTGCGGGATGTACATCGGAATCCGAAAATTGGACTCGGCTTGATGCTGATGAATTCGAAACTGCAATTGATGAGGAAGCAGATGCCTTCCTTCTTGATACTCGCACTCAAGATGAATGGGAAGCGGATGGTCATCTTGAAAATGCGACCCTTATCCCTCACGATGAATTATCTGAACGAAACAGTGAGTTGCCGGATGACAAATCCACAACCATTCTCCTGTATTGCCGCAGCGGAAATCGTTCACAAGCAGCCGCTGAAACACTCCTCGACCTCGGCTATACCGACGTGAGAGACCTCGAAAGTGGAATAATGGGCTGGAAGGATGCTGGATACTCTGTCATTTACGGTGCATGAAGAACCTTCAATAAACCTCAACTTCACAAGGATAACAAGGGGGTAGCAAAATGAAGAAAGCAATGTCAGGTTTTGACCTACGAGCCATTGCTCGTGAATTGAACGACTTGGCTGGCGCCTATGTCAAAAAAGCATACATGCCCCACTACGAACAAGTTGTGCTTCGCCTCAACCCGAAAGGTGCTGACCAATCCGACTTGGTATTGGTACGTGGAGAACGAATATACACATCGCAACGGGATCGCCCGATGCCGATGACGCCTCCACCGTTTGCCATGGTTCTACGAAAGCATCTTCGGAATGCTCGCCTCACGGCTGTAAATCAAGTTGGTTTTGACCGGGTCCTGTCCTTTCATTTTGACACCAAAGGAGGAGAACGAACTCTTTACGTAGAAGTTTTCAGGGATGGAAATATAATTCTAGCAGACGAAAATGGAATCATCGTTCAACCCTTAACCCACGCATCCTATGCCGGAAGGACGCTCAAGAAGGGAGTTGAATATGTTCCACCCCCTGCAGCATTAGACCCGTACTCTCTGGACTTGGATGCAATTAAATCTCTTCTTGAAGAATCGGACCGCGACCTGGTTTCCACACTTGGAGGAAAAGCGAACCTCGGAGGAACCCATGCAAATGCCGTTTGTGAACTTGCTCAACATGAACCGAATATGGACCCTTTAGAAGCCGATGCTGAAGCCATATACGGCGCACTCAAATCATTATTGGAAGATTTGGATTCAACGAAGAATGGCCACCTCATCGTTCAACTTAGCGATGATGACGGAGAAAACTGGCTATCCACGTACGAGTCTTTGCCTTTGGTCGAACAACATCAATGGCTCGAGAAGCGGACGAAGGAAGCTACGCCTATTCTCTTGCCCTCTCACAAAGAAAAGCCCATTGTAAGTTTCCCCTCACTTCGCCTTGCAGTGGATTCATGGAAAGGAAGCCATGACGCTCATGCACTGCAACGAAGAGAAGAAGAACGCTTTGAGCAGGCGGGCCCTGGCCGCGGACAATCGACAGACGCCGACCGTCTCGGCAGAAGAAAATCTCAGCAGGAGAAGGCTCTAGACGGCTTTGGAGTGAAAATCGAAAAGCAACAACGCCTAGGTCATCTCATTCAAGAACACTGGACCCACGTAGAAAGTCTTCTCAATCAAACCAAGGAAGCGGTAGAAGCCAACGGATGGGATGCTGTCAAAAAGGCATCAAAATCAATCCCATGGATCACTTCCCTCAACCCCTCTAAAAGAGAAATCAATGTGATTTTACCAGATGAAGATAACGAACCAAAGGGTCCACAGGTTTTGCTTGAACTCGATGCCACTGTATACCAGAATGCACAGCGATACTTCAATTCCGCAAGAAAACAGAAGCACAAGACCAGTGGAGCTGTAGATGCCCTAGAAGAAACTGAGCGCCAGTTGAAGCGGGCGAAAAAGAAAGAAGAGAAGCAAAAAGCAAGTGGTAAACTCAACCGGTTGAAACGTAGCAAACGCATGTGGTTTGAGCAACACCGATGGGGTACAGTGAGTGGAGGCCATCTCTTAGTTGGAGGCAAAGATGCAAAAGGAAACGATTCCGTAGTCAAAAAGCACCTATCTGGCTCTGATATGTACCTTCACGCAGACCTACATGGTGCGCCTTCATGTAGCCTAAGAGCAACTCAAGGATTCGCTCTGGAAGAACGAAGACCAACCCATCTTCCTGCGGACATACCGGCCTATCGGCTGGTTGACAAACTTGGAGATGAGCGCATCAATGAAGATAAATTGAATCAAGCTGCTATGCTCGCCCTTTCTTGGAGCAGGGCGTGGAACAGTGGTGGCTCTCATGGTACGGTCTATAGCGTCAAGCCCGCACAAGTTTCGAAGACAGCACAGACGGGCGAATACGTTGGAAAGGGTGCATTTATCGTCCGTGGTCAACGAACTTGGTACAAGGATTTGAATGTTGAAATTGGAATTGGAATCGTTGCTATCAATGGAGTACCTCTCATGATGACCGCCGCCCCGGATGAAATTCGTACGATGTGTCCACGCTACGCAATTTTAAGACCAGGCCTTACCAAAAAAGAACGAATAGCGAACCAAATATACAAGATTACTGGGCTATCTACAGATGACTTGCTCGGAGTTTTACCCGGCGCCTGCGAAGTTGTTGAGGAATACGGAATATTGTCTCACCCACTCCCACTCAAGGAGGAAGAGTGATGGATGAGAATACGCGCTCAAATCCCGAAATGTGGGACAGAAGATTTGGGTTGGAGGCGTTTGCCTACGGCAAAGAACCCAATGTTTGGCTCAAGAGTCGTATTGAATTGATGAACCCTGATGTACATTCTAGGGCGTTATTTCCAGCCGATGGCGAAGGTCGAAATGCCGTTTGGGCTGCCGGCAAGGGATGGAATGCTGAAGTCTTTGACCTCTCTAAAGAAGGGAAAAAGAAGTGCATGCAACTTGCTGAGAACTACAATGTAACCGTAGAGTATCATGTTGATGATTTGGTGCTTCGCTCATTTGAAACCGAAGATTATGACCTCATTGCATGCTCTTGGTTCCACACACCGACTCCGATTCGTAAGCGCCACATGCCTCGTATGCTTCACGCTTTGAAGCCAGGCGGACACTTCGTCATGGAAGGCTATCACCAAAGTCAATTTTCCTTAACCAGCGGTGGGCCGAAATCGTTAGATTTATTGTTTGATCTTGATACCGTTCTTGCCGAATTAACGGGCCCATACGCACCTAGAATGTCTATTATTCATGCATCGGTTGAAACCACAGTACTCAATGAATCCGATCTACATCGTGGAGAAGCTCGAGTTGTTCGATTGCATTTAGTGAAAGTATAGCCTCATTGCAGGCATCAAAATGAAGTATAAGCAGAACTTAGCCACCTATATGCGCATAATTTGGCTGGTTTTTATTTTGATGACGTCAAGTTTTGCCTCTCCTTTAGTTAATAATTCGGCCGCACAGAGTGTAGTGGCCGCAGTAGAATTAAGCTGCACTGCACCTTACCCAAGCGGTAGCGTGGAAATCGCAGTCCATCCTGGAGCAACATTGACTGGATATGCAGACTGCACGGTTAGCAATCCTTCACTTCACACTGAGAAAATCGCAATCGAAGTGACCGCAGATGGACTAGCAACCGCTGCTCCTGGATCAATCTATCTTGCATCTGGTGATGAATCGGACTTCCAAGTCGCCATAAGGGCCGACAGTCAAATGGCCGTACAGTCAAGGTCACTAACCATCACGGCATCTGTTCAAGAAACAAGTGGTTTGCCGCCTCCCAATCTTGCTGAGAGTTCTGTGAACATGATGGCAAACATCTTGCAGCATGCTGGACTCAGCCTGGAAATGACAAATCCTGTTGCGATGATAGAGACAGGTACAATTGAAAGTTTACAATATAAGATCTACAATCAAGGCAATGGCTTAGATCAATTCATCCTTTCCACAAATGGTGATGTTGTCGATGGAGTGAGCGCATTTTCGCTCCCGTTCACTGGGATAGAAGTCGAACCTAATGGGCCCCCTGAACTCTTTAGAATCACAGTAAACACGCCAGCAGATGGCTCCGATTGGCCGTTAAACGCAGATGGAGTCCACACCCTGGCGGTAGATGTTGAAGTGATTGTCAAGAGTCAATTCAGCTGCGAATATACCAATGATTGCATGTCGATGAGTTTGACTCAGAAGGTTATTTTCTTTCAAAACCAAACGTTGGAAGAACTAACTGAAGCTAATGAATTGTCAAGTTCTACTGATCAACAAATGTTGATTTATGGAGGGACTGGGGTGGCGGTAGTCCTCATGTTGTCGATATTCTTTGCAATGAGAAAGAAACAATCATGAATTAAGAAGGAGCTTTGATTTTCCTAAGCCTAACAGAGTATGAACTTAGAGATTTCAAAGGAATCATGTTTGTGAAAGCACGGATGTGCCAGCATTAAACATCACTTCTTTCGCTTAAATGAACGAGGAGGAGAGCCTCTACGTCGGGAAAAGTTTGCTCTTGAAGGGCGTGGTCCTGATCGGGGACGGGGCGGAGGTGCTTTCTTGCCCGTGTGCTCTTTCATCTCCCCAGTGTCATCACTACGAGAATTGTTTTCTCGGCTTGGAGCAGAACGACCGTGATATCCACTGTCTTCACGAGGCTCACCCCGACGACCACCATCTCGACCACCACGATTCTCGCCTCGGTCGTTACCTCGCTGGTTGTAGCCACCGCCACCACCATCTCGGCCTCCACGGTTGTCACTGCGATCATTTCCACGCTGATTGTCGCTGCGACTTTCGCCACCTTGGCCCTCATTGCGGTTATCTCGGCGACCATTTTGTGAACCACCATCATTTCCGCGGTCATCGCCTCGACGATATCCGCCATCACGTGAGTTACGTTCGTTGCGATTGAAATCGGGTCTTCCACCATCTCGGCGTCCATAATTTCCGCCACCGCCATCTCGACGACCACCGTCTCGACGTCCATGGCCTCCACCACCTTCACGACGACCACCATCTCGGCGACCATAGCCTCCGCCGCCACCTTCTCGGCGACCACCTTCTCGGCGACCACCATCTCGGCGACCATAGCCTCCGCCGCCTCTTTCTTGGCGGCCACCTTCTCGGCGACCACCATTACGACGTCCATGAGATCGTGGCTCTGGAGGAATATATTCCACTTCAAAAGTAGGAAGAGAGCCAAAGTCTGGTGGAGTAAAGTCTACGTTAACACCAACATTTCTCTGAAGACGATGGTACATTTTCTTCTGAGGGCGCTGAACAAGAGAAACTACGACACCACTTGCTCCACCGCGAGCAGTTCGTCCACTACGATGCTTGTACGCCTTACCATTTTCTGGAGGGTCATAATGAATAACACAGTTGACTCCTTCAACATCCAAGCCTCTTGCGGCAACGTCTGTAGCGACAAGAGCCATGCACTCTCCATGCTTGAAAGCCTGCATAGCCCGGTCACGTTGTCGTTGTGACAGGCCACCGTGCAGTCCTTGAACACCGAGGCCGTCATCAAGCAACTCATCATTCACACGCTCCACACCGAGTCGGGTGCGGCAGAAGATTATTGTTCGTCCACAATTACGAATTAATTCAGCAGAAATCGGAGATTTCTTGGCATGCGGCATAAGCCAGAAATGATGCTCCATATCTGTAATTGATACTTCTTCAGCACCAACCTCAAGACGAACAGGTTCCCGTTGATAGCGCTTGATCAAATCCCCAACTTCGTCGTCAAGTGTTGCACTAAAGAGTACAGTTTGCCGGTCGGGAAGACATCGGTCAAGAATGTCGCAAACAGGCTCCATGAATCCCATGTCGGCCATTCGGTCGGCTTCGTCAATGATAACAACTTCAACATCCTTGAGGACGACTGCACCTCGTTCCATTAGATCAAGAAGACGACCTGGGCAAGCTACGACAATGTCCAATCCACGCTCAAGGGCTCGGTATTGATTCTTGTAAGAAACTCCACCATAGATGGTCCCAACAGTTCTGTCGATAACCCGCGCAAGTGGCTTTAGAACACCATAAATCTGTTCAGCCAACTCTCGGGTTGGAGTGAGAATGAGAGCGCGAGGACGGTTTGGTTCGGCGAAAGAGACTTTTTCCAGCATTGGGAGGCCAAAAGCCAATGTTTTACCGGACCCTGTCGGGGCTCGGCATGAAACATCTTTGCCTTCCATAGCAGGCGGTATAGATTCTACTTGAACTTCGAACGGCTCATTAATACCTTGGGAAGACAATACTTCCGCAAGTGCATCGCTTATGCCGAGGTCTTGAAAGGAACCCATTGGTACACCCAATGTGAAGCCCCCGCCGCTCCCTATTTAGCATGAACCGTTCAAAGCAGTAAAAAATCGGGCCTTGGATTCAAACATCGCGTGTGACGTACATAGCAACTGCATTACCCCCGCCAAGGCAGAGAGTTACGATTCCTGAAGACGCTTTAATACGTCGCATGACCCCTAACATGGTGATAAGACAACGCGTCCCACTCGCACCAAGCGGGTGACCCAAACTAACTGCTCCACCGTGAAGATTGAAGCGATCGTCAGGAATTCCGACTTCTTGAGCCACAGCACAGGAAGCAGACGCAAATGCTTCGTTATGTTCGTAGACATCAACGTCTAACACCTCAAGTTCATTTCGTTCAAGTAGCGTCTTCACTGCGGGGATGGGGGCGCTCATGACACGAGCTGGTTCAACTCCAGATGTGCAATAGTCACGGATGTAAGCAATAATTTCCCACCCTTGTTCCCGAGCAAAGGATTCTTCTGCAACCAAAATCGCACTTGCTCCGTCGTTAAGTGTACTGGCATTACCGGCAGTTACCATCCCTTCACGGTCAAATGCCGGACGCAATTTCCCGAGAGATTCAATGGTCGTTTGGCCCCGAACTCCTTCGTCTGAAGTGAAAGTGATGGGGTCTGCTCTTCGTTGCGGAACCTCTATGGAGAAAGTTTCCCAGTCAAACCAACCTTGTTCCCAAGCACTGGCAGCCCGTTGTTGACTGCGTAATGCGTAATGATCGGCATCGTCACGACTGATATTGCATTCTTTAGCAACAGTTTCTCCGGTGAGGCCCATGTGAACATCATTGTAAACATCCCAGAGACCATCATGAATCATTGAGTCAATGAGTGTGGATGAACCCATCTTCGCACCTTTTCGTTGACCCATGAGCATTTGTGGGGCGTTGCTCATACTCTCCATGCCGCCTGCAACGATGGCTCTGTATTCGCCTGCACGAATACTGTTTGCAGCCATCATGGCTGCTTTGAGAGAAGAACCACAGACCTTGTTAATGGTTGTACAGGGAGTCGAAACAGGTAGTCCAGCACCCAAAGCAACTTGACGCGCAGGGTTTTGTCCCGCTCCTGCCTGGAGAACTTGACCGAAAAGAACCTCCTCAATAACACCGGACTGAGGGTCAATGTTGACCCGATTCAGCAACTCTTTCACGGACAATGCACCGAGTTCAACAGCGGTGAACGTCGATAGAGTGCCAAGAAATTTACCTATAGGGGTGCGAGCAACGCCGCAAATAACTGCCTGTGGCTGGGACATGATTCTTCCAGCCACTGAAACGCTTTGAAGGTGCGCGTCATGCAAGTTGGAAGGTGAGAAGGCTTGATGAAGCGAACCCGCTGGGAGATGCATGGCCAAATTCAAGACCAACTTGGAACTCTCAAGAAAAGCGGATGAAATGCGAAACGTCGAAGTACAACTGGATTTTACTCCTAATGCCCTTGCATCAGTCCTTTACCGTCAAGGCGACACCGTTATCTTAGTCTGCTGTACCAAAGAATCTAAACTCCCACGTTGGTTTCCTAGAGATGCAACAAAAGGCTGGGTTCATGCAGAATACTCACTTCTACCCGGCTCAACAGATTCCAGATTTCGCAGAGAGCGAAACGGAGCAAAAGGTCGGACGCAGGAAATTGAACGCCTTATTGCTCGTTCACTTCGGGCCGCAGTCGATCTAGAAGCACTAGGCCCCGTTGCATTGAACATCGATTGTGATGTCCTAAATGCAGACGGTGGTACTCGGTGCGCATCCATCACCGCAGCGAACATTGCTCTTCGTTTGGCTGTACGCCGGCTGATAGCGAGTGGGGATTGCCTGCCGTCTGACCTCCGCCCAACCTTTGACCAACGCAAAGAGGGGTGGACTGCACCTTCACTGTCTGCCATTGAACAGAAAAATCACGAGATGGATGTCATACCGCATGACCTCGCCGCTGTTTCAGTGGGATTAATTGATGGTGATGTGTACCTTGACCTCGATTATATCTTAGACTCAAATGCAGATGTTGACATGAACGTAATCAAGACGAGCGATGGCAAATACGTCGAAATTCAAGGCACTGGAGAAGAATCTACCTTCTCAGCTGAGGAACTGAGCGCTCTGTTAGCCCAGGCTGACGGTGGAATGAAGACACTGTTTGAGATGCAAACAGATGTCTTGAATAAAGCGGTTTGAGGTTCAATAGAGCTTTCTTTTGAACGGCCCAGTGAAAAGGCTACATCGGAAGGCTTGATATGGCGAGGGCACTCGCAAAGAATGTACGGGTTAGTAGCTTAGTTGGGAGAGCGCGGCACTGAAGATGCCGAGGTCGCTGGTTCAAGTCCGGCCTAACCCACCAACATTCACTGCCGTGAGGACAAATCATGGATAGTAAAAACGACATAACGGGTTTTGAACCAACGCAACGACTAGGTGCAGTCTTATCTGGGATCTTCCTAATTTGCTTCGGAATGCCGTTTACCCTTGTTCCATTCTTGATACTGCCGCCCATTTTTGGTGAAAGCGTGATGCTGAGCATCTTTATGATTTGCTTCTCTTTACCGTTTCTATTTGCTGGCCTCATGGTTCAAGTTGGAGGATGTATTTCATTACGAATGGCGCTCTTCCCGGAGAGTGACTTTACGCTTAAACGACTTCACAAAGAACATGAACGAACAACATCAAGAGACTTTCTAGACGAATTCCATACCGCTCCATCCCCAGCTGAAAAACAGGAATCAACACCTCAAACAGACATTGAAAAGAGCGAAAATTTTTGGGACGACGTCGCCAATAAATAAGAAATTGGCCTACCACTAGCCGTTCGTTTGAAGCATTGATGAGCCGCACTAAAAATCTATAGAAACAGCCTTAGTGAACGAACCCCTCAACTTTAAAGAGAAAAGGGTTCATGAGGAAGTTCCGACTTGCCCTCACTATGGGCAAGGGAGCGGCAGACCATGAGGCATCTCTCGACGCTCATGAGGAACATACAAAATCACGAAATAAGGAGACAAAGGAACTCCAAGAAATTCGTCAACGCCGAATGGGAAGTGGAAAGAGTTTCTTGTCCAACATCGAGGATTTCGTGTTGATGGGAGGGCTTGTTTACGGTATGTTATTTGCTTTACTCCTCTTCTCAATGTCCTCGGGTGTCTTTGGAAACACAACAGCCCTTGACCACAAAGCGTCGACTACTTTTTTGGATATTGGCGATGAATGTGAAGAAATCTCCGATGAACCATGGCTCAATATATTCCCTGACCCTGATCGTGAATTATTTTCAATAGCCGGCCATAACCTTCCGAACGGGGTGGCGTTTCTCAACTATTCCATTGAAGAGAAAGATGGAGCAAATGAGGTTGTGATGACCGATGAAACAACTCGTACCGTTCAAGAAGAGGAGAATAACTCAGGCAGAGCATACTTCATAGCGCCGTTCTCTGACTTGGCTGAAGGTGAGTACGACCTGAAATTCCGATTGACGGTGTATGAAGAAAGGAACATCAGTTCTCCCTTTGTCATGCAATCCATGACCAAAGTCATTAGTTTCGAACTCACTATTTCAAGTGAAGCGCTCTCATTCCTACCGTTTATTGATGATACGGAGCATTCAGATGTGCGTATAGACGATGCTGGCTCACGATCATGCTGGACAGTACAGGACCTCGGGGATTGGGGTTACCTGCTAATGGGTGCCGAGTTAGGTGGTGGTCGTGAAACCGCCATGCTTACCGGAGGTGCGGCTGGAATCCCCGCATGGTGGATGGCCTTCACTTCTCTTTCACTCTCACTCATTTCACTGCTTGTTCTTTATCCGCTCATGTACAAGGTCTATCACCAAGATACCGACGATATCCTTTCCCGCAATCACATTGCTCGACTGGTAGAAGATACCGTCACAGATATAGCAAATCGCCTCAATGTAGAGGTTGACCATGATTTATTCAAAGTCGAAACAAGGGACCTGTCAATTGACATTATGGTAGCCTATAAGAACACTGAAAACACCCTTTCTGACGCAAAAGAAATACGAGCAGAAATCCTTCGGAACCTTCTTGAAGAGTTTGCAATTTTCCGAGTATTCAAGCCTGTTCAACTCAACGTGCGAATCATTGGCGCAGGCCAATCAATAGATTTCGACTCAGGAGTTGGAATCGGAACTCGTGTCGTCAGTGGTGACGAAGCCGAAGAGCGTCAAGATTACTCCTCCTTCTTTTCGGAGTTGCACTCACTTTCAAGAGTTGAAGACGATGTCCGAGACAGTTTGGATCTCTTCTTCACCCGCCGCAATGATGTCGAAATGAACGGTGCCGTCGTTACAAGCGACGACAGAGTTGTATTCGTTTCCGTCATCTACAGACCAACACAAAGGTTTGCGTTCTTCCGCTTTGACAAAACGTCGACTCAGATCAAGGATGAATTGTTCACCTTTATTTCAGAGCGTAATGAAGAACTTCTTGGCGCTCAAGAATTGGTTGTAAAAACACGAAACGAAGTTTCAACCCTCGCTGACCGGTCCGGAGCGGGCCGTGTAGAGAGAAAGTCAGCCAACGATGACAGAGTCGTTGCAATTGCCCGCCAAGATGGTTTAGGCGGCCGAATGCTCCAAACCAAATTCCTTGGAGACACGCTTTCAACCGTTGAATACATGGCTAATGAGAAGCGAGAGATGATCAACAAATGGGGCTTCTGGGGGTTAATCGTCTTCGTTTGGATTCCGTTCATGGCCTCTGGAGTACTTGTCGGAGCCATGCTGGGCTTGCTCTCACGCATGCAGTTCATGCGCGTGCTCATTGCCACGTTTGTTGGTGGTTCAATCGCATCAATCACCTGGGCATATACTGCTGAAGGAATTGTGAAATTCATGCACCAATACAAGCTAGAGGTTTTCATTCCAATGATAATTATCGTCTTCATCCTCATGGCTGTCCTGCATATTCGCTCAACCAAGATGCGCCGTCAAACCGAATTGTTTGAAGATACGCTTCTCGATAACTTCCACGCAGACATCGTAGCAAAGTACGGCGATCAGTGAGGCGGTTCAATGGACCAACAAACATCACGAGAGGGCCGAGTCGGCCATGTTGGAGATTCCGTCACCCTCGGAATTGTGACCGTCAGCGACCGTGCAAGTCAAGGAGTGTATGTTGACGAAGGCGGCCCTGCAATTCTTTCCTTCTTTGATGAAGCGATCAAGAGCCCCTGGACCACTCATTACCGATGTGTTCGCGATGAACAAGAAGTCATTGAGAACACCCTCAAGGCCTTGACCGATGAATTCGGGTGCGATGTAATCGTTACAACAGGAGGCACTGGACCTGCTCCAAGAGATGTTACTCCAGAGGCTACCATTGCCGTTTGCGATAGAATGATGCCCGGTTTTGGCGAACAGATGCGTAGCATATCGCTCGCTTATGTGCCAACTGCAATCTTGTCTCGTCAAGTTGGTGGTCTCAGAGCCTCGAGCCTTATATTCAATCTTCCCGGGCGACCAAAGGCGATTCGGGAAACTATTGATGAGATTTGGAAATCCGTTCCATACTGTGTTGATTTAATGAACGGTCCTTACATGGATATGGACCCAAAGCTTTGCGACGCATTCCGGCCCAAAGGCGCTTCTCGTACATGATATCCCCATCGCCATATTGATGTGCTGACCGCATCAGCAACGGTTTGGAGATTGAATATGAGAGGCAATATATTGATTCGGGGCGCAACGATGGTCCTACCAAATCAAACCATAATAGGAGATTTAAGGATTCAAAACGGAGTCATTGAGACCATTGATACTACGGGTTCCTTAACGCCCCAAGACGATGAACTTTTGATAGAAGCAGAAGGCCTCCACCTCCTTCCTGGAATGATTGACCCACAATGTCATTTCCGCGATCCTGGCCAATCTGAGAAAGAAGATTTGGGGTCTGGATCGGCCGCAGCGGTCAGCGGAGGAGTGACCTCATTCCTTGACATGCCAAACAACAAACCTTCCATTACCACGATGGAAGGAATGAACATGAAATTGGACACTGCATCCCAAAAATGCGTGAACAATTATGGCTTTTTCATTGGAGCAACTCCAGACAACGTTGCTGACCTGCAAGAAGCCGTTGGTACTCCTGACGCCCCACTCGCCATACCTGGGATTTGTGGCATCAAGGTATTCATGGGATCCTCGACCGGTACCCTCTTGGTTAACGAAAGAAAAGCCTTGGAAACTATTTTTGGAAATACTGCAGGATTAATCGCCGTACATGCTGAAGATGAACAACGGCTCATTGAGCGGTTTGAGGTATTCAAATCACGAACTGATATCGCTGCACATGCTGAATGGAGAGATGATGTCACCGCCCTCTTGGCGACAGAGCTCGCTGTTGAATTGGCCCAATCCACTGGACATCGCTTGCATGTACTTCATTTGACAAGTGGCTTAGAAGCCGATTGGCTAGAGGGAAAGACTACTCTTCCAAGTCAGGCTGGAGAATCAGGAGCAATCATCACAACCGAAACGCTTCCTCAGCACTTGACGTTTGACGAAGACGACGTGACACGAGAAGGGACTCGGCTGAAAATGAATCCACCAATTCGTTACAAGAAGGACCGCGAACTGCTTTGGAATCACATGATAAACGGAACCATCCAATGTATTGCGACTGACCATGCTCCCCACACATTGGAAGCGAAGGCCCTCGGGTTCCCAAAGGCACCAAGCGGCATGCCTGGCGTTGATACATCGCTCGCAGTCATGCTCACCCACGCAAAAGATGGAAAATGCAGCATTGAAGATGTTGTACGTTGGATGTCAACGAATGTTGCGGATTGCTACAACATGACAGGTAAAGGTCTCTTGCAGAAAGGGAATGACGGCGATGTTGTCCTTGTTGACATGATGAATGAAGCGGTCGTGGAAGACAAGAATGCTTGGAGCAGAGTCGGCTGGAGCCCCTTCAGAGGCCATGCACTCGTAGGTTGGGCTCAAGTGACGGTTGTTGCAGGAATCCCTGTCTTTGAACGAACGACTGCAACTGGTCAGAAAGGAAAAATCTTGGTTGAGCCCGGTGAAGTTGGCGAACCAATCATTATGACGCCTTGGGAATAATTACTCACTAAGTTGATACAGTGCTCGGTACTTTTCCTCGATATAATTGAGGAAGGGTTCTGGCGTAGGTGCTTTTCCTGTAGCATCTTCTATGAGTTCACTAGGAGTGACTTGACTGCCTCGCTCATGTATTCTGGGCCGGAGCCAGTCCAACATTGGACTCCAATCACCAGAGGAAATCATCTTGTCAATATCTCCAAGATCGTCGCGCATGGCCTCTAAGAGTTGGGCCGCATAGAGATTACCTAGCGTATAGGTCGGGAAGTAGCCAAATGCGCCCATGGACCAGTGAATATCTTGGAGACAGCCAAGTCGATCTTCCGGCACATCAACTCCAAACCATTCCTTGAACATTGTATTCCACGCATTTGGTAGATCTTCAACAGAAAGGTCTCCGTTGAACAATTTCTTTTCGATTTCGTACCTCAGCATTACGTGTAAGTTGTAAGTCACTTCATCTGCTTCTACACGAATAAAACCTTTTTCAACCTTATTGGCAATCCGATTCATGGTTTGTGAATCCCACTCAGGAGCATCAGGGAATTCGGCATAAAAGAGCGGTAGGGCAACATCCCAGAATGCAGCAGTGCGACCGATTTGGTTTTCCCAGAAGCGGCTCTGAGATTCGTGCACGCCCAACGAAACAGCTGCACCGCGTGGAGTAAAACGATGCGCTCGGCCAAGGCCCTGTTCGTAAAGCGCATGACCGGTTTCATGCATTACAGCGTACAAGCAGGAAAAGGGATCCTTATCGTCAAATCGGGTTGTGAAGCGCGTATCTCCGGGCCATAGTCCTGCTGAAAAGGGATGGGTTGACGCATCCATACGTCCTCCTTCAAAATCAAAGCCCATTCGTGAGGAGATCCCCTCACAAAACTTCTCTTGCGCAGGAATCGAAAACCGAAGGCTATCAGGGAGCATCGGGGCCTTCTGGTGTTTCTGGGCATTTGTAATAGATTGAAGCAAAGGTACCAAACGTTGCTTTAGTCCTTCAAAGAGAGGGTCGTAATCGGCAACGGTCATACCGACCTCGTACTCATCCAACAGCACATCATAAGGTGTGCTAGTCACGCCGAGATATCCAATCTTTGTTTTTGTCATTTCAACCAAGGTTTCTAATGTATCTTTAAACATCGAGAAATCGGATGCAATCCGTGCTTCTTGCCATGCAACAAGGGCTTCAGAACGGGCTTTTGCAAACGCTTCTACGAATTCCTTTGGTAGTTTGATTGCTTGGTCAAACGCCCGACGCATTTCTCGGACGTTAGCAGATTGGTCCACGTCCAGGCCTTCAGACTCAAGATGTGAGAGGAGCTTGCCCATTTCTGGGTCAGTAAGATGTTGATGACGTTTCCCTGCCAACCATGCTAGAATTTCGCTGCGAGATTCGCCTCCCTTCGGGGGCATCAATACCTCTTGATCCCACCCGAGATGACCTTGTAACGAACTGAAACGGTGGATATCTTGAACACGAATCAAAAAGTCATCATAGGCTTGCATGGCTTTACGAATTCTTGGGTGTTCTTGAACACTCCCTTCAAAAAAAAACGAAAACAAATTTCTCTTCACCCCAAAGAACAAACCACACATTGAAGAAGCATAGAATTCTACGGGTAGCATGGTGTCCCCTTTCCGGCGAAAAGGTAAGGACGGCACTCCGAAAACTTCCGTAGATACTGACTTGAATGAAGCCATCTCTGAAAGCCAATTGATTCCGATTACTGAACTTGAACCATCACCGGTTACAATCCTAGAAACTGATAGTGTTGAACAGAATGATTCGGAAGTGGGCATGGATGAATTGATGGAAAAAAGCGCTATTACCGTTATTGACATCTGTATGGATTTGCGCCGAGGGGAAAATATTCTCATTGTTTGCGACCCAACAACAACCGATATTGGCCAAGCATTGCACGACGCCGCCAGTAAACGCTCCGACCGAGTATTGTTGGTCGTGATGCCCAAAGGGCGTCACCACGGTGAAGAGCCACCTGCTCCGGTCGTAAATCTAATGCGCCAACAACAAGTAGTGATAGCCCCTACCCGGTACTCCCTCACCCACACAAGAGCGGTACGTCAAGCCATCAAGGACGGTGCTCGGGTGGCAACCATGCCCGGGATGACCAATGAAATGTTCACCAGTGGGGGAATGTCTGCAGACTTTGCATTGATAAAGAAGAACATAGGAGAGATGACACCTGTTCTCAGGAGAAAACGTATTGTCAATGTAAAGTCAGATGCCGGTACCAATGTGACCTTTGAAGTCAATTGGAGAGAATGGAAACTGGATGATAACGGAATTTGTAATCGCCCAAGAATGCTAACCAACCTCCCTGCTGGAAAAATATTCACCCTTCCAAGAGAGGGAACCATGAACGGAACCGTCGTGATTGATGGCTCATGGGACTCTACACTAGTTGACGAGCCCATTGTGCTTCAGATCGAGGATGGGTTGGTTGTTGATGTTAAGGGAGGCACTGCTGCTGCACAAATCCGACAGGCCTTTGGGGAAGCAGCAAAGCGGTTACGAAGCAAAGAGCAAGAAAATGTTTGGACAGTTGCCGAATTTGGATTCGGCATGAATCCACAAGCAAGGTTGATGGGAAGTGTCCTCGAGGATGAGAAGCGCCTCGGTACTGCCTACTTTTCAATCGGAGACAATACAACACTTGGCGGTGCTGCTGCCGTCGGCATCCACGTTTCAGGAGTCATGAACTCACCAAGCATTTGGCTTGATGAAACGGTATTGGTCGAAGAAGGACAATTCATCCACAAGTAGACTCAGTAGCCCATATTTTGCTGACCACACACCGGGCAAAAGCGCCAGTAAGGATCTAGCCCAATGCCGCAATTTCTGCAATGAACTCCAGAGCGGATGGTGGGTTGAACCACTGGAGCTTGGGGTTGGGGCCAACTTGGTTGAGGTTGCTGTTGCCAGTTTTGCTGTGGTTGT
>TARA_B110001452_G_scaffold196208_1_pt1 | contig 24703 bp, 18 predicted proteins | sample TARA_B110001452 | Tara Oceans TARA_B110001452 (sample SAMEA4396971) | marine metagenome | biome: Polar Biome; feature: [DCM] deep chlorophyll maximum layer (ENVO:01000326); material: water (ENVO:00002006), including particulate matter (ENVO:01000060) such as... | depth 25 m
CAAAGGTACAGGTATTGACGCCGTTAAGGAAGCCAACGGCGGTAGTATTCCAAGTGATATTCCATTCATCGCCATGTCCAAAGATGCAGGTGAAATCCTAGAAGCGGCAATTTTCAACGCCACCGGGACACCAGGAGTGCTTGAAATGGTCATGGATGTCACCAATGACCAAGAGCGAACCATTTACGTCCCATGCGGTGAAATCAAAGGCAAATCCTCGGAATTGGTCATTGTAGGTGGGCACCACGATACCGTTTACCATGGAGAGGGTGCTATTGACGATACTTCTGGAACGGCGAGCGTCCTTGAAATGGCGCGACAACTGAGCGATGTGGTCAATGAAACCGGTACTCCTGAACGCACTCTAAGGTTTTGCACTTGGGGTGGGGAAGAAGAGGGCCTCTACGGAAGCCGGGCTTACGTGTCTGCATTCCAGAACAGTTTGAAGGATAATCTCCGATTGTACATCAACCTCGATATGAATCACGTTGACGCAGATTTCTCGGCCCGAGGCAACAGCCTCCGACTCTTTGGAAATACACCGGAGGATATGGAGCACATCGAACGCATTACTGACCTCTACAAGGATAAGCGAAGCGATGTTGCCGACCGCTACGACATTCAACTTGCGCTCTACCAGGGTGCTCAAGGCGAACCTGACGGAATGCCATACAATTCCGACCACGGGCCGTTTGTCTATGATTTGGGAGATGACATTCGAGGCCGTGCCGTCGTTTGCTACGGTAGTGGCAGCTGGGAATACCATACCTATCTGGACACTATGGATCGGTTCAACGAAGAGTCTCTAGGAGTATCCGTGACCATTTACGGGACCTACATGCGCTTCCTTGCCTACTCTGATTACTGAGCGAGGGATTCAAAGCAAGGCGACCTCTCGCTGTTGTATGGTCGCACCCAGTGCTTGGGCTTCTCACATTTTGGTTCCATCCAAGAGCGAGGCAGTTCAGATCAAAGACAAGGTCGGGAAACTCAAGGATTTTCAAAAGTTGGCCCGAAAAAAGAGTACGTGCCCATCAAGTCAGAAGGGCGGTGACCTCGGATGGTTTCGTAGAGGTCGCATGGTTGCAGAGTTTGAGGAAGCCGTTTGGTCGACTCCAGTTAATACGGTTTCACCTCCTGTAAAAACTCAATTTGGATACCATCTGATTTGGGTCCATGAACGGGACGAAGAATGAGGCGATATCATGCAATGGCGTGTAGGACTTGAAGGGTACGAAGTTCGTGCTGCACATGGTTTTTATGAATTTGAACATCATGCACCTCAACCATTCTGCTTTACCGTTTGGGCTACCTTAGACGATAGAGACGATGTTTCAGAATTGGATGAAACATTGAATTATGCAGACATCCAAATTACCATCGACAAAGTAATCCATGAAACCGATCAACCCATACGGCTTATGGAAGAAATGGCCCAGCAAATCATCGCAATTTTAAGCGAGCATTCTGCCGTCAAATCACTCTCAGTGCGAATTGAGAAACCCAAAGCACCTCTCCCCCATCCTGGCGGACTGCCGGTGATTGAGGTTTTGTGGCAACGAACTTGAGCGATGCTTAAACGCCGCCCTGCCAACGGAGTTTCATGGTCACGACAGGGCGCGTCTATGTCCCCAGTGCGGTAGAAGATGGAGGTGAAGTGGTTGCCATGGGGTGCTTTAGCACCCAAGAAACAGCCATGAATGTCCTCCGTTCATTTTTGAAAAAATCGCATCAAGTCCCTCTTGAGCGAGCCAGTATAGCAGTTTGGGAGGTGGATGTTGTAGGTGATGATGCAGTCTCCGTATTGTCGGAGTTTGAGTGTAGAGTCTGCCCTGTCTGCCACCGAACAACATTTTGGTTGGATGCTCAGCGTTTCAAAGCCAATTGTTACGGTTCGGCCTGCGGGGCATGGATTGAGGAAAGCTCGATTGAGCCTGACGTCATTGATTGTGGATGGCCTCCTACCCAATTCAGCGAACAGGTTGAGACCATTGGTGATGCAATGCGTTCCTTACGACGTATTGCCGCTAAGGCAGAAGCCGCTGGGACTGAACCGAGGACGACCCCGTTCCAAAACGAATTGCCTTGAATTCTTTATACCATGTCACGGCTTTATCCGGACATGGAAGAACCATCAAAAACCGTCCTCGTTACTGAAAAAGACCTTTATTTGGACCAAGACGTTCATCCATTTGATGAATCGCAGCATTCACTCTCTGAACCTCACGTAGTCCTTGTTGACGGGATTAAGGGTACTGCTGCTGTGGGCAGTTTGGGAGGCTACAGCACCCGTCTTCGGATCTTGTTGGAGGAAGAACATCCCGACTTTGGAAAGGAGTTCCAAACCAAGTACTTCATGTTCAAAGAACCAGGAATCTGCCTTTGGGGCCACGATGGAAAGACCTTCAAGATTGAGAAGGTCCTCACTGCCTGAACATCATTCCTTGTCTTCACGCCCAGCTCTGTACGCAGCAATAACGGCTCGAGCGATGGCATCGGGGTCATTGTTGACTTGACTACCGACTTTCATGCCTCCCATAATTGAATCCCCCACCATAACCGAATCGGTTAACGAGAGTTTCTTGCCTTCCCGTTCCTCTTTTTCTTCTCGGTCAATTTCTTTGGTCAACGTGGTTTTACTGGCTTCAATTTCACCAATTAAGACATCTTTCTCTTTGACTTCTTCTTCCAAGATGATGACCTTCGTTTTTGTTTCCTCAAGTTCTTCTCTCAAATCATGAGCCTCTTCAATCGCTTCTTTGAGGTGAGAATCAAGAGCCTCAAGGATTTCAGCAAATGTGACAGGTTCAGTTCGCTCTTCATCGGGTTCTGTTTGGTCTGTGTCATCGCTTGCTTCTGGAATATCATCGTCTGTAACTTGTGGAGATTCAAAACGCCAAATTCGCAAAGAGACCTTGAGGAAACCGGCAAAGAGAATCACTCGTACAAAAAAGTCCCCCCCGCCTAAGAGGAGCCCGGCAGCAAGAAAAGCCTGAAGAATTCGCAGAAGAGGCAGGTCTTCATCGGTTTGGGATGGTGAGGGTTCATGCTGAGCGGTCAACTCACCAGTGATTAATTTCAAACGCGACTCATTTTTGAGTTTCGTTATATTCAGATAGTTCATAGCACTGAGCACGAAGCCAAAGGAGTAAAGCAGCCCTCCGAAAAATAAGCCCACGAGTGATACTTTAGCATTCCAAGTGGCGGTATCATCAAAGCTAATCCACGTGTAAAAGAAGAGCATTTCTCCCGAGAAACCATTATCCAAAGCGAAGAAGGCAACAAAAATTGTTGTGATAAGGCCATAACCGGCCTGAATGATGAGAAACGCCGCAAATACGCCGTCCCCGATACTGCCTGAAGAAGCCAAAATAAAATCATCTTCTTCCAATAAGCTTTTCAGTTTCTTTTCTGTCAGGAAATAGGCAACGAGCCCAATGAGTCCAATCAAGCCAGCAGCGGCTTGTGGGCCAAGGAAAAAATCAACTAGAAGTTCAAACGGTGAGTAATCCATACATCGGCCCTTACTCCAATTAGATGTTAATTCCCATTTATATGCTTCTCTGGATTATCTCTGATTTGAGACACAAGTTCAAAACAAAGTTTCCCAACTTGCTAACATGCCTGAAGGTCCAGAGATTCGTCGCGCTGCCGACCGAATTGGGAAGGCCCTCATCGGAAAAGAAATTCTTTCGGGCAATTGGCCCTACGCGGCCCTTGTTGACCGTTCTCATCTCATCAAAGGCCAGCATGTCATCGACGTGACCAGCAGGGGTAAAGCGATGTTGATCCGTTTTGAAAACGGCTGGACGATGTACAGCCACAATCAATTGTACGGTCGCTGGACGGTTCATCTTAACACCACTAACTACGATTCAAGACGCAGTCTTCGGGCTGAGTTCATTACCGAAAAACACGCAGTGCGATTGTGGTCTGCTACTGATATTGAATTGATGTTAACCGTTGAGGAGCGCGGCCATTCCTTCCTTGAACGACTTGGTCCTGACGTCCTCGATGACGGCACCACCGTTGAGGTGCTAGAAGAAAAACTGCGCTCAAAATCATGCTATAGAAAGAAGGCTGCAACGCTGATGCTTGACCAAAGGTCGTTTGCAGGTTTGGGCAATTACCTGCGCTCAGAGATTCTTTTTGCAGCAAGTGTTCACCCTGATGACCGACCTTGTGATTTGGGAGATGACGCCCTCAGCCGATGGGCTCAGTGCATCAAAACAATCACGATGAGGGCCTACCGAGATGGCGGGGTAACTGTTCCAAAAACTGTGGCTAAGGCCAGTAAAGAACGAGGAGAGCCAAGGCGCATGTGGAGGCATTATGCGTTTTGTAGGAATGAACGCCCGTGCCTTGTATGTGGCGATTTGATTGTCAGACTACGTTACGCAGGACGTCGTCTTGACCATTGCCCACAGTGTCAATCCTCTCATCGTTAGTGCGTGTCTCAATAAGGAGAAATACTGTAAGCACGAAGCCCAACAGGAATTCATGACCGAACCGATTCGCAGCCCTGACGGCGAATGGGTATGGTCTGGTTCTGCATGGCTGGCTGCCCCTCCTTTGCTGGACCAAGGTGGCCTTGATGGTATCGAGATTACCGACCAAACACGCACCTCAGATGCAGTGATCCCTTCTGGTAAGGATTCTGCAGTCCCTCAAGTACTGCTAAAAGATTCAGCAATGACAGGCAACATTACGATCCATCAATCCAACGCAGACGACATTGTATCGGGTGTAATGGACGCATTGGATTCGTTTGGGTTGTCAAATCGTTTCGCCCCCGGTCGTTTGACTCGGAACCAGTGCGGTCAAGTTCGGCAGGTTCTGGACTTATCGGAATCGCTAACTGAACAACATATCGAAATGGACCCTTACATTGACCTACGACTTGGTGATGCTGCGGAACTTGCGGGTTGGAACGATGCGGCTAAGGGACATTACGAACGAGCTATGAAGCATTTCAAATTCTCAGGTGACAAAAAAGGAGAAGCACGTTCCTACCATGGGCTCGGTAAATTGGAGGAACGTCGCGGGGATTACAAAAGAGCAGAACGATATGAGAGAGAAAGTCTCTCACTTGCTCGTATTGCAGATGACCCTGAAACTCAGGCAGACGCCTTGACCGGACTCGGTCATCTCCTCAGTCAGCAAGGGGAATTTGCAGAAGCCGATTCAATGTACAAGGAAAGTTTGTCACTCTACCGGCAAGTCGGTGACCGTGTTGGACAGGCCAATGCTCTGAATCACTTGGGCCATATTCCTCTGGTACGTGGCGATGTAGACAAAGCAGACCGATTGTTCGAGGATAGTTGGAACTTACACCGGCAGACAGGCGACCGTTATGGTGAGGCTAAGGCCCTTGCAAACCGTGCCCATGTCGCAAGCAAGCGAGGCCATGCAGAAGAAGCCGAGCGAATGCACACTGAATGTTTGGCCATCCACATTTCTCTCAATGACCCTTCCGGACAAGCCCGCAGTGAGCACAACCTCGGGTTAGTCGCTTTGAGCCTAAACGACTACGATAAGGCCGAAGAATGGTTCAGGAAAAGTCTTGCTCTTCTTCAGGATATTGAGGATAAAGACAGTACGGCTGCCACGATGGGCAGTCTTGGCGTGATTGCAGTTCGCAAAGGATATGTGGTTGAAGGCGAGCGTTTGATTCGCCACGCCCATCAAATCTTTGTCGAGTGTGGACACAAGGCAGGTGAGGCAACTTCACTGATTAATCTTGCAGCCGTCGCCTCACTGCGAGACGATGCTACCGAGCAACGACGACTTAATACAGAAGCAATTTCTATTCGCCGAACTCTTGGTTTACCCATTCATCCTTGGTTTATTGAGCAGGGATATTGACATTGAATCCTCCTTTTCCGAAAAAGATTCAATCTCTGTTGAGACGATGCTCTCATATAGGGAAGGCAAGTCGGAAGCCTGTTCACCATGAAGCGAGGTTCACGTGCTTGGAAAAAAACCGGCAATCAACGTTGGAAGTGGCGCAAGAAGAAACTGCGTCGCCGAAAGCGTGCACGCCGACAAGCTAAGGCCTGATGCTCGTGATGAATGAATACATGGGAGTATAGTATAGCTTGGTAGTATCGCGGGCTCCAGTTGCACGGGAATGACGACGAGTGGGTTTGCTGAAGGTTGATGACCAACTGGAGCGCCGACCCGTTGCAATCCTGAAAACTGCCCATCTGATGCGCAGTTTCAGAAGAAATCCGCTGGGGGGGGTTCAAATCCCTCTGCTCCCACCTTTTCACAATCAATAGTTACCTTTTTTGAAGACCGACACTTGCGACAACTGAGGAAACTACATGCGTCGAATAATCGCCATGGTTATGCTTGCCGTATTGATGGGTCCGGTTACGGGCTCATTGGTTACTATTAATCCAAACAAATGGACACCCGTCACAGAAAACGGGATCATGTGGATGCCCGATGGTTACGCTGAATTTGTGCCCCTGCAGGAACTTCCTGACTGGGTTGGCGATGAAACACCATGGTGGGAACGAACCACACTTGACCTCAATCGTAACGCCATTCACGATTCCTTGGAAACCTACAACGGGACCACTGGAATCGGCCTCTCGTACGGCGTAGAAGTGACTACATCCCATCTTTTTGCACTGACCAGTCTCAACCTAACGGTTATCGATGTCATTGAATCCGTTAATGCAGTCCTGTTGGGTCAAGTCGACTCAACCCTTGCAAGTCAACTTGCTGGATTGGATGATGTAGTTATGGTCGAGCGATATGGAAACGTAGTTTTGTACGGTGATATCCAGACTCCAGCCGTCAAAGCTCGAAATTCTACTGCGTATCCAGTTGGGGCTTGGGACCTTGGCGTATCCGGTGTTGGAGTTAACATCGCCATGGTTGACACTGGCGTGGACAATGAACATCCTGGTTTGAGTGAGAAATTCATTGCAGGCTATGATGCTGTTTGCTATCTTACAACCGATCCTACATGCTATGGTGACATTACTCGGCGCACCGATGGAACTTACGACCCGGACGACGGAAACCAGCATGGAACCGCTTGTATGGGTATGGCTGCAGCATCTGGAATTGATGCGAGTGGTGCCCAAACCGACTTCTATGGGGCTGCTCCAGATGCAGACCTTATCGATGTCCGTATCGGGACCGATGCCGGAGCTGGACCGTTCGAGAACTATGTTCTCGAGCAGGAGTTTTACGAATCGGCCATGAACGGTATTCAATGGATCATCGACAACAAAGACACTGCATGGCAGGGTGCTGATGAGATGAATTACGGAATCGACGTTCTTTCGCTATCTTGGGGTATTACGTCCCATGAAGGCGGTGGTTCGGATGGCGAAGATATGCACAGTCGTATATTGAATCGGGCCATGGAGGCCGGAATTGTTGTTAGCGTAGCTGCTGGTAACGACGGACCAGACAACGATGGTTTGTCTGGAATGGGTTCGTCAAACCTCGCTATTACCGTTGGCGCCACAGATGATATCAATACGATTGAGCGGTCAGATGATACGGTGGCGTCATACTCATCTCGTGGACCTCGTCGTGACAATGGAGACAGCAACCCTCTCAACGAGTTGAAGCCAGAAGTTTCAGCCCCAGGGACAAACATCGTGCAGGCTGAAGGGTGCGTTACCTCTGGAGCATGCATCAATCTTCTTGGCGGCTCTGCAGAAGACAACGGCTACACGGGACGTGGGTCCGGTACATCTTATGCTACGCCATCAGTATCCGGAATTCTTGCGCTAATGATCGAAGCGAACCCGGACCTCTCCCCTGCGGAGATGAAAGAAATTCTGAAACTAACCTCAGAGCGACGTGGCGAACCCACCGTCCCAGAGGTAGATCCATTTTGGAACCGAGATTTTGGCTGGGGAATGGTTGATGCACTCGCAGCAGTCGAACTTTCCTTTTTCATGAAGGATAACAACCTCACAGGACAAGTTGACGTATCCTCTCAAGTCCATATCCTAAATTCATCTCTCAATACAACCTCAGGGTTGTATGAAGTTCGGGGAATTGCTTGGGGTCAAGAAGGTTCTATTTCAGCCGTTGAAGGTCGCTTTGGCCAGGGTGAATGGATGCAAGCGACCTACGAAGTGGTTGAAGGTGGGCTTACTGCTTTGCAACGATTTGAATGGGTGATGGCCTTTAACCCAAGCGACGTTGAAAAAGGTGAACAAACCCTTGAGGTGCGTGGCCTGAACAGTGAAGGAGTCTCTTCACTACCAGTGTTTACCAGAGTAACGGGGACCGGTGACAGTACAGATGGATTGAGCGGATTCTCGTTCACTGCCTTCATGAGTATTACAGGGATTCTATGCCTGCTTATTCTCGTAGGATTGCTGTTCAAGGCCCGAGCAGAAGAACCTCTTCTTCTCAATGGGCTTGAATCAACCAATGAACATCCACAAGTTCTTGATGCCGAACTGGTACTTGACGAACCCTCTTCTTTAGAGGATAATGCATCATCATAGCGATTGCATTCAAATGCGATACGGGAGTCGGATTACCATGCGGACATACAGCGACAGGGCTTTGGCCATCCAACCGACTGGCGTTCGCAAAATGTTTGACCTTGCCGGAGAAGACGTGATATCTTTTGGTTTGGGAGAGCCAGATTTCCAGCCTCCCCGGGTGGCTATTGACGCTTTTTACCAAGCAATGCTGGACGGCCATAACAAATACACTACTACTGCTGGTATGCCTGCTCTTCGTCAAAAAATCGCAGAATCATGGGACTCCTATCAAGCAGGGATGACGGATGAGAACGTTTGCATGACCATGTCGGGAACAAACGCTCTTCTCAATTTGTTCATGACCATCATTAATCCGGGTGAAAACATACTTCTTCCCGAACCTTATTTCCCACTCTATGGTCCTGACGCAACCCTAGTGGGAGGGGAAAGCAAATACTACCCATGCATCTTTGAGAATGAATTCGTTCCTAAAGTGTCCGACCTTGAAACTCTTGTTGACGAAAACACGGTCGCCATCCTATACAATTTCCCGAGCAACCCAACGGGTGGTACGCTTAACGAAGGTCAACGTGATGATTTGCTTGCCTTCGCCAAAAAACATGATTTATGGATTATTTCTGATGAAGTGTATGACCGAATCGTTTTCGAAGGACCACATGTTTCCTTTATGGGGACTAACTACGACAAGCTGATGATAGTCAATTCATTTTCCAAGACCTTTGCAATGACTGGATGGAGAATAGGCTACATCATCTCGCCTAATGTGGAAGCGATGAAGCAGGTCATTAAGATTCAATATTACATCTCTGCTTGCTCAAACGATGCCATGCAATATGCGGTTTTGGAAGCTATGGAACAAGCCAATGATTACCCTACAATGATGGCTGAAGAATTCAAACAACGTTGCGACCTCATTGTTGACCGACTCAATGCCATGCCTGGTGTTGAATGTCAAAAACCCAAAGGAGCCATTTACGTCTTCCCTAAGGTTTCCGTTGATGGAATGACCTCCAAAGAAGTCGCAATGGAGCTGCTGAAAGATGGTGTTCTTTGCTCTCCTGGAAGTGCCTTCGGGCCTTCGGGTGAAGGGCATCTTCGTTTCGCTTACACCATCAGTCAGTCTGATATTTCAAGGGGAATGGACAAGGTTGAGAAGACCCTTCTTCGCCTTCGAAATGCGTGATGGTGGTTACTGTGTCGATGATTGGTTCCATCGTGATGTTCTCCATTGGGGGTGTCATTGGACACATTGGCCCTCGCCTTCCAACGCTTTACATGACTCGTGCAAAGGGGTTCAACGTACGCTTCCCGCCCCACCCACATCCGATTCCCCTTTCGCCCTACCTTACCCAGCGCGTCCTTCACATGCGCTCCTTTTACTGGTCCAGTATGGTCTTGGCCATTATTACACTTATTTTTGGTGCTGTGAGTTTGAAATGGGGTTCTGCGCCGTTTGGTTTTGGATTGTGGGTGGCTACCAGTTGGATGGTCCTTTCTCGACTTCAAAATGCAGTTGGTGGTAGTGGTGCTCCGTGGACGCGAGAAATGGCCTATGGACTTCAAAAAATTATGGACCAAGCTGCTTCAAGTGACGCATGCTGCGATGATGCTGAACCTGTTTGGTCGCCAAGTGAAATCACATGTTCCGAATGCGGCATAATGCTTGACCCTCGTCCACGCCCTGATTTAGGCCGGCCTCGAAAGGATGGGAAAGTGATGGGTTCACTTCGTATGTTGATCTCTGATGGCTATCCTTTGGCTGCACCTCCTGCAATTGATACATCTTCCGAAGAATAGACATTTTTTTCATTGATTAAGGGGAACCTTTGAGATGAAGAGGTAAGGGTTCTAACTTATGGCGAGGCAAACCACCACAGGTCCTCTTGCGGCTCGCCTCGTTCTCACCCTGCAATTGGTGGCTCAAATTTTTCTTACACCTTTGGTTGCGTTTGCATTAACCTATCTTCTGGTGTTCAATATCGGTGGCGGCCAATTGGCGATTAAGGTTGATGTCAACATGATTCCTTGGATCGGTATTGCTTCTCTATTCTATGGTATGCTAGCCCTCATCCTTGCACTTGGGATGGGCGGTTTTCTACCAAATACCGTCATTGAGCACGGTGGTTGGAGGCATGCAATGGGCCTCTCTCGAAATGCTCGTAATTCAACCAATCGTTACTTGACTCGGAAAAAGTACATGTCATCCTCTCACGGCAAACTGTCCCTTTTGGTTCATGACCGATATCAAGAGGGCCATACTCTGTGGGCCATCCGAGGCTCATTAGTTCTACTTGCTGTACCGTTTCAGGTCTTGCTTGCAACCATTCCGCTAGCCTTAGTATTGCTCTTCCCTCGGGATTTAATTCATCAAAACCGTCAATTGGAACTCGCTCTTCTACTATATGCAATATGCTTATTCTGTGCCATCCGCACGTTTCCTTTTTTCGCTCGCAAGTACATTTCAATCGCTTCACTTGCTCGTAAATTCCTCGGTGCAACCATGAAAATCACATGGATATTCCCAGTATTCCTTCTTTGGTCTATGGGTCAGTTCTCTACTTGGATTGTACACCGATGGATGGGCAAGGACCTCTCGTTGAACATACAATTCGAAAAGGAAGTGTTTGAATCGTTGATTTCAGCGGGGCCGATTCCTGAAACATCGTTCCTCAATTTACTCACTGCTTTGGCGGTGATGCCCATGGCTGCCTTTACCACGCTCGCAGTGCTTGGCGGGGGGGCCGGTTCTCCGCCTGGATGGATGAGAAGCCCTGAATTGGATGAAGATGAAGTGCAGGAGCAAACTGCAGGTACTGGCTCGTTGGTCAACCGTCTTGCTGTGGCAACCGATGCGGCAACTCACACTCCTTCAGTAATACAGCAAGTAAGTGTACCCGTAACAGTTCCACAAGAGCAGGGTGACGCTCCTAAGGTCCAATCGCCAAGTATGTTTCAGGAACCTTTGTCACCTTTAGACGGCCTCGATCTCAGTCTATTTGAACCTGAAATGGATTTGTCTGCTGATGAGATGGAATCTCAAACTAGTCCTTCCCACAATGATGCGGTCATCCATGGATTTGATGCACGTAATGAATCAAAGTGACCTTGAAATCTCATCTAGGTACCCGGGCCAAGAGAAGGCCACCTTCTTATGCTCAATCCTGTTGGCTCACTATGTTGATGAATATGCGCCGAATGACTCCCTTTACTCTTGTCATCTTGATGCTCCTCCAGTCCTTTGCTTTGATGGTTGCACCTCCAGTGGAAGCGGCATCAGGCCGTGGCGGAACAAATGACGACTACACCGTCAAGACCATTTCTCTTGGAAATTCTACTACAATGGCTTCTCAATGGATTCAATCCGATGGTACGGTCTTGGATTACATTTTCATCGATACTGCTATTGAAGTCAAGATTACAGTTCAACGGTTTGGGACCGGTGCTATCGGTGAATCCGCTCCAGTTATGCTCGAAGTGGTCCATCCTATTGGATTTGTTATGGAGACCTACACTTGGAATACAGCGCCTCTCACGGGAGGCCAACAAGATGTCTATTCAATGTCGTGGACGCCTACCGCAGCCCATTCAATCCTTAACACCTCGACCAACGATTTGACAGGAGGTCTCATTCTTCGGGCTACAGTGGCCTTTAGTGACGATTCACGAAACGAGAACGACGCTAAAGACGAAACTGTGCCGATCGCAGTTACCTCGGATATTTTTGATGGTACAACGACAGGTGCTTCGACCTTCTTCTCCGGAAAATACCCAGCTAGTGGTGGCGGAGCAGTTGCTGCTGGCTCATGGGAGACTGACAGCGGAGCAAGTGCCGTAGGAACAAAGCATTGGCGACATTCTGCTCAAGGGAGCAACTATCCATCCAGCGCAGAAGCAACCCGTTTAATCAACGGCCATCTAATGACAGGTCAGACATGTGGAGTGGATTCAGTTCTTGATGGAGAAATCAGCAACATATACCAACAATACCTCTGCAGGTCATTGTTCTATTCAAACGAATACGTCTCCAGTCAGTATCACATCCAAGCATGGGGTAGCATGAGCACTGGTGACTCGGTTTCTCTTGAATTATGGAGAGGGTCCGGTAACATTAACGATGATTACGAATCCGTTTCTTGGGATATTTCTCAAGGCAACCCAAGTGCAGCGCCAGGGCAATGGACAAACATTTCCTGGGACCCGCAAGAGTCATGGGTCCAAATTCCAAACTTGGCCAACCCCGATATTTTCCTCGGAGGCAACTCTTACTCATTCGGACTGCTGTTCAACTCAGACTCAAGTGCAGCGAGTGAAGGGTTCCACGTAGACGACATGATTCAATTCGGAGTAAGCAAGGTCAGCGACTACACAGTCGACTTGCAATGTGACAATCCAAGCAGTGGCGGCTACACCATCGCTCCAAACCAAATGGCTATACTCCAATGCTCGCTAACTAACAACGGATATTCTCCTGCTACCATCCGAGTTGAGACCAACGTGACCAACGCTTCATGGATGGTTCCGTTCCCGATCATTCGCATGGACATTGAAGGAAGTAGCAATCACGGTACTAATGTCATCATGCCGGTACTTGGTGCTGGTGATTCCCTTGAATTCTGGGCCAACCTCACCGTTCCAGCCGGAGCAGATGTTCAACAGCAAACATGGAATCTTTGGCTTAGCGATGCGAGCAGTGCTCAACTCGGTGAAAAAGCCCGTCTTGAGATGGACCTTGCAGTAAGCGAACAGTTTGGTGTTGCTCTTACCTCTACCGTAGGTTTGCTTGCAGCAACCATTGGACCAGGCCAGTACGATACAGTTGACTTCCGTCTACAAAACACTGGAAACAAAGACGCTGCTTTCAATCTCGTCACCTCTTTCTCAGATACCTCTACTCCCGGCGGATGGTCTGCTACTGTACTCAATGAAACAGGTGTCATCCTTCCGAACCCGATTATACTTACAAGGGGAGAACGCATTGATTTGACGCTCAACCTTACCGCACCTGACCTCGCCCCACCGGGACCTGTCTCCTTCAACCTACGGGCAACCTGTCCTTCATGCTCAACCCCTCTCTTTGGTACGGTCCAACTCGTTCGCAACATCGAAGTTCCAGTCTTGCGTGACGTTCAATTGGAAACAGAAGAATACTCGTTGACCGGCTCTGCTAACGGAAACGGTCGTTCCATCATCGTGAATATCCTCAATCTTGGAAACGACGACGAACAATATGATTTGAGTATTTTACAAAGCAACTGGAGACTCCAAGCATCACTTCCAGCAACTCAATCTCCAGTTCTCGATGCGTGGGATGGTGAAGGGGCCTTTGTTCTACGACTTGCTATGCCGATTGGTCTTACTCCAGCGCTCTACACTGTCAAGGTCATTGCAACCAACGTTGCAGACCCTAGTGTGTCAACCTCGATTGACATTACAGTCGACATTCTGGATACAGCCGCAGTCTTCGTATCTGATGAAGAAACAGGTCAATCATACATTCCTGGGGATCCCGCTCAAACTATGGCCTTTGAAGTGCGAAACGATGGTAATAGTGCTGACCGATTTAATATGACACTCAACATTCCTATGGGTATGCAGGCTGAATTTACCAATCTTGTTAACGGGCAAACTACCGAAATTGATGTCGGTGCGAGTTTTAACGTCACCGTTGAGTTTTCATTCCTTGCTGGAGCTGAAGGCGATTTAATGCTCGGAGTCATCGCCACAAGTGCATCAGATAACACCATCAGTGCAACCGGCCAGGCAACCTACCTCGTGGGGTCACAAAACTGGTTGAAGATTTACACCATTCAACCTCTCTCCATTAACGAAGAGGGTGAATATGAAGTCACTGTCCGAGTGAAAAATCAGTATACTACGGCGCAGGTTGTTGTCATGGAATTGGACGACTCAAACACCAAGTCTTGGTTCCAAACCAAAGTAGGCCGACTGGACCGAGACTTCTCTTTGGGACTTAACGAAGAGCGAGAAGTGACGCTTACCATTGAAGTTACGGAAACTACATTGAAGAACCTTAATTCTGATGTCTTTATTTCTAACTTGACCATATGGGCCCGTTCCGAAACGGTAAGTGATGCGGCCAACGGTCGTCTTGAGGTCACGCTCATTAAGCAAGATTCGGATTCAGCAGATGCTGCTGACGACGCTGGCTCAGGCTTCCCAATTGAAGAGATTGCCCTTTGGGGTGTCTTCTTGTTGATTCTCGTCGGTGGTGTCATTGTGCTTTTGACCGTCATGCGTAGCGAGGAAGATGATGATGACGAATACAAAAACTGGGGCGAAGATGGATACGAAGACAGCTTGTCAGCAAATTATGGCGCAGTTGCTTCTGCTCCTACCGTTCCGGTAGCGGGCGCACCTTCGCCCGAACCAATTCCTGCGGGGGCTCCTCCAACAGCGGCAGCCCCGGCTTCTCCACCTGCCTCGGCACCTGTCGATGATGGCATGCCTCCGCTACCTGCGGGTGGTCTTCCAAACGGTTGGACCACGGAACAGTGGATGCATTACGGGCAGCAATGGCTTGAGCAGAACGGCCAGGCTTGAACGCGAAACTCCCACGATGAGCCAAGCGTAGGGTTCAAGGCACAGTCAACCTCGCAGAGTTTGCCGGAGGCATCAACATGTACGGAAATGGACAAGCTCCTATATTCATCCTTAAGGATGGAACACAACGAACTCGTGGACGAACTGCACAATCGAACAACATTGCTGCTGCAAAAGCAGTAGCTGATGCGGTTCGGTCTACGCTCGGTCCCAAAGGTATGGACAAGATGCTTGTTGATTCTATGGGCGATGTTGTCATTACGAACGACGGAGCAACCATTCTCAAGGAAATGGACATCGAACATCCTGCAGCTAAGATGATCATTGAGGTTGCAAAAACTCAGGAACAACACTGCTACGATGGTACAACCTCTGCAGTGATTCTTTCAGGAGAACTTCTCAAGCGAAGTGAGGATTTGATTGAGCAAAACGTCCATCCCACAGTCATCTGTGAGGGATTTCGCCTTGCTGCAGAGCGGGCTATTGGTCTTCTTGAAAACCATGGCATCTCCACTGAAAACGACGACAAAGTACTTTTGGAAGTGGCAAAGACAGCCCTGACCGGAAAATCAGCAGGTGCAGTGAAGTCGTTTATGGCCGATATATGCGTCCGTGCAGTTAACGCAGTCGGTATCACGGAAGAGGGCGAGCGTCTCGTGGATTTGTCTGATATTAAGGTCGAGAAGCGCCAAGGCGGTTCCATCAAAGATTCATCATTGATTGATGGTATTCTTTTGGATAAGGAGCGCGTCCACGCAGGAATGCCGCGGGTCATGAGTGATGCAAAGATAGCACTTGTGAACTCGGCTATTGAAGTTAAGAAAACGGAAGTTGATGCAAAGATTCAGATCACTGACCCAAACCAACTAGCACTGTTTCTTGAAGAAGAAGAGAATTACATTCGCAACTTGGTCAATACGATTGAATCCGCTGGTGCAAATGTATTGGTCTGCCAGAAAGGAATCGATGAACTGGCACAACACTACCTTTCCAAGAAAGGAATTTTCGCCATTCGTCGGGCTAAGAAATCCGATATGGAAGCTCTATCAAAAGCAACTGGCGGGACCATCATCACCAACCTAGAAGATATGGGCGAATCCGACTTGGGGCTTGCTGCTCGTGTTGAAGAAAAGAAAATTGGCGAATCAAACATGACCTTCGTGACCGGATGCCCTGAAGCGAAATCCGTTTCCGTTCTCCTTCGTGGTGGAACCGAACACGTTGTTGATGAAATCCGACGTGCATTTGACGATGCGGTTGGAGTTGTCTCCGTCGCATGGGAAGATGGGGCGGTACTAACAGGAGGCGGCAGTGTCCTCGCAGCACTCTCAAGAGACTTGCGAACCTTTGCCGAAACTGTAGGCGGTCGTGAGCAAATGGCCATTGAAGCCTTTGCCTCTGCTCTAGAAATCATTCCTCGTACCCTGGCGGAAAACGCTGGCCTTGACCCAGTCACTACGCTCATTGAATTACGCAAAGCTCACGCAGACGGGCAATCCTTTGCAGGAATCAACGTCTATGACGGCGGTGTGGCCGATATGAACAAAGCCAATGTCGTTGAACCTCTACGTGTCGTTGAACAAGCGATTCAGTCAGCAACCGAAACAGCAATCATGATTCTGCGTATTGATGACGTGATTTCATCCAAGGGCGTTCCTATGGAAGGCGGCATGGGTGGCATGGGCGACTTCAACATGTGATGGGGCCTCAGGAACTGCAATTTTTTGCTTAGAAAAATGAACCACAGAAGCCTTATTTTGTCACGGGCAGATAATAACCTTCAAAGGCCACTCTAGGGTGGGAAGATTGTTCACAGAGTGTGAGCAAGGGGTCTTCCGATGGCAGTTGTCGCAAAAGTATGGATTGACGAAGATTGTATCACGTGTGATGCATGCCAGGACATTTGTCCCGAAGTATTCGAGGTCACCGACGGTTCGTCCATGATTTTGGCGGCAGTTCGCACGGACGGCTTATTCGATAGAAACGAAGGCGGGTCACTACTTACTGGTACGCTTGGTGCAGAACTTGGAGACATTATTCTTGAGGCCGCAGAAGCTTGCCCCGTAGAAGTGATCAAGTTCGAACTTGTTGGTGATGGTGCTGCAGTTACTGAAGTCGCAGCAGAAGCAGTAGCAGAAGTTGCTCCAGCAGCGGTGGCCGCAGTTGCGCCCGCCGCAGGTGCATCGGACGAACTTAACGCAGTCTTCGCAGGCGACCGCACAATCAACATCTTATTTGGGTCACAAACTGGAAACGCAGCGGGTCTTGCTGAAAAAACCGCTAAGATGGCGGGCAACTACGGCCTTGAAGCAAAAGTGGTTGATATGGATGGGCTTGACCCAGCCTCACTGGCTTCAATGAAGCGTGTTATGATCATCACCTCTACTTGGGGCGAAGGTGAAATGCCGGACAACGCAGAATCAGCTTGGAATGCGATCAATGCTAACGGTCCAGGTCTTGCAAGTACTCACTTTTCCATCTGTGCAATCGGTGATTCCTCCTACGATGAATTCTGTAAGGCAGGTCACGATTGGAATGGTAAACTCGCATCATTGGGTGGACATGAAGCCCACCCTCTGCAAGAATGTGACGTGGACTTTGACGCTCCCTGGCAACTTTGGGTGAATGAAGCACTTCCGCTTCTGGCGTGTGTTGATTCATCAGGTACCCTTCAGGTAGAACTTCTTGAAGAAATGAAGGCCTACGGGTCCGGTGATGACGACGATGTAGCGGAGGGTGATTTCACACCTGGTAAGATTGCTCGTGAAGAATTGACCATTACGCTTGAATTGTTCCGATACTGTCCAGATGCAGCAGAATCCGGATGGGATACGCTCACTTGTAGCGTCCCCGGCCACGCAACAGTCCAAGACCTTCTCATATCCATGCAACAGGATGTTGACGGAAGTCTTGCGTTTAGAAGAGGAAACGGTGCTGGGACACCAACCACCGGTATTCGTGTAAACGGTCGTGTCACACTTTCAGATTCAACAATGATCGCTGACCTTACCTCTGACGGAGGGCGGGTCCGGGTAGAACCTCTTCCCGGCCACCCAGTCGTTCGGGACCTCATCGTCGATACCTCACGCTACGAAAACCATCGAAGCCGAGCCGAACCATGGATGCGAACAGATCCTCGTGAAGGTGAACGTCTTCCATCTGGAGCAGCACTTGGGACCATGGAGCCGACCCTTGCAACTACTCTCCACCTTGCTGGCGATGTCCAATCCTTCCAGTTAATCCAAGCAATGTCGGATACATTAGCCCATGATTCACATTACGAAGGTCCTGGCGTTCACTTCCAGCAATGGTTGCGTGCTAAGGATCCACGAACCAGCCAAGAACAACGCCGTAGTATCATGAACTCGCTCTTGCAACGAGACGGTGTGTGGTCTGAAGCAGACCATGCCAGTTTAATGCGCTTTGGAGAAGACGGCCGTCTTGCAGCGCACAGTCTTAACGAAGCACGAATGCAATTACTCAATCAAACCAAGTACGCCGGTAAGCATGGGCGGCTGGTCAAGTGGTACGGACGGAGTGTCAAGTGGACCGGTAAGGTCAACGAAACGACACTTTACCGTCAAGTTCTCGGCCCTCTTGGACTCGTAGGCAACGTCTTCAGCGGAGTCTCTGCCCGTATGGCCCTCGCATTTACACGAAACGGTTCTCCCCCAATCCGCAGCCTCCAATCCCTTCTGCTTCCACCGGCCGGACTTGGACGTATACCTAAGATGATCAATTCTAAGGTTCACGATTACCATGAGGTAGTCTCTCTCTTCAATGAGATAGACCAACGATTTTGAGGTGAAATGATGGTGAAAATCACATACTATCCCGGAAATGTTGCCAGAGCAGGCGCTTCTGAAGTTGAAGATATGATTCAACCTCTTTGCAGAGCCTTGAACATTCAACTGGTTGAACTTCCTCGCTCAAGTAGTGACGGTGGAAACATCATCAAGCAGGCCACTCCTAAACTACAAGACGCACTGGTTGCCCGTAACCTTGCCCTTGCCGAAGACAAAGGACTTGACGTATTGACTACCTGTGCAAGCAGTCATGCAATCATGTGCAATACTGCACAAGACATGGCTCGTGACCCGGTTTACGCCAGCCAAATCAACAACCTTGTTGTTCGGACTTCAAACATTGAGTATACAGGAGAATCCAAATCATGGCATCTGCTTCACTATCTCGTAGAAGAGATTGGACTCGATAAAATCCGAGATGCAGTGAAGAACCCTCTCAAGATGAATGTTGCGGCTTACTACGGCCCAGATATGCAACGAGAAGGGGCTTGTGGAAACGACGACCCTTTCATGCCCACTTACATGGAACAACTCTTCGAGGCCCTCGGCGGTCATGCTGTGGACTATGAATCCAAATGCCTGAGTGTCGGCTCAACATCAGTTCTATCCCTAGAAGATACATCTCTTTCAATGACAGCAGCAGTGCTCTCGGACGCGATTGATTCTGGTGCTGAACTCATAGTTAGTGCTTGCACCATCTCGCATGTCAACTTGGACTCGTATCAATCCAAAGCAGGTCGAGTTACAGGCAAGAATACCATTGTACCCGTGTGTCATCTTTCCGAAATAGTTGCATTCGCTCTAGGATTTTATCCTGACCGTTTTGCTCAATTGCGAACACGTGTCCGGCTCATTGGATCTTGATGTTACTGTTTTCCTTCAAGATTTGAAGGACTCGATTGGCGATATCTAATCCACATCCTGTTTCCTTGATGAGAGTCCCTTCCGTTGCGGTAAACAATGCTCCGAGGTGGGGTGAGAAGGCATTCATCACCTCACGTTCCTCATCTCCTACATCGGTGAGTTGGGAGAGAGCGTGCTCGTAACATCGTTCAAGTTGTTGCTGTGCACTTTCCAGCCATGGGTGAGAGGCTTCAGGTTCAACTAAGAGTTCGTCAATTTCACGTGCTGCTTGTTCCATGACAGATTTCAACGCCGTCCCTGTCGTGGTTCCGGAATTGACCATTTCATGAAATGCTTCGAGCAAGTCCTGCTCCCTTTGGGCTGCAATCGATACAAAATGTGCAGTCTCCATAGCATCCTTTGTCATCATTACAGGGATTCCCATATCAAGTGTGATGTGGGCTAACGCTCCAAGTACGGCATTTGGATGAAGGCCGTAGCTTGCGTCTCCTCCCGTTTCAATCAACAACATCGGACGTGCAGCGCTTGCTCGTAGGCTTCGACATTGGTTGAGAAGCCTACCATCCTTTATTGAAGCCAATAAATCTCTTGCAGTCTTCCGTTCTATAAGTATGCGCTCAGAGAGTCGAAGATCACCGTGAGGGAGGTGTGTAATCCGCGTTTTGAATCCAAGGCTCGCCAAATAGGACGGTAAAGTTGAATTCATTTCTCGATGGTCAATGAGAATTTCACGTTCTTCTCCGCTGACGGAATTTAATGAGGATATCTCTTCATCTGCCGCATTTAATATCACAGAGATAGATTGTTCAGAAATTTGTTGCTCCTTAGGATCCGTATCATGTTCTCCAGTAAAGGAATACAATCCACTTTGTTCCCTTGGCCGCCGTTGTTCTGGTGTCAGAGGCAGGGCTGTCCTCGGGACGTGTTTTTGCCCTTCCTTGATGGCTACTCCTGGTAGTGGGAATGGTTCAGTTTCTTCTGACTTGTGGAGTTCCTTCTCTCGTTCGAGAAACACAAGCGCTGGTAGGTTTTCACCCTCATCACTCACTTGAAACGGGTCTAAGAGCCCGTCTAAATCTCCATATTCATCCATGAGTTTTTTCTGACGTACCATTTTATCGACTAAACGGTGCATGTTCCTTTCTTGATGCTTGGAGGCTGAATGAATGTAGACATCACGGGTTTCTTTGGTGATCAACACATGAACCGAACCGGCTCGTTGACGCGCAGTTCTTCCTCTTCGCTGAATTGCACGAATCGCACTTGGTACCGGTTCGTAAAGAATTACAAGGTCAGCAGCAGGAACATCCAGTCCTTCTTCCCCAACTGAAGTGGCAACGAGAACATTGATTTCCCCTTCCCGGAACCGGTTTAGTTGGGCTAACTGTTGTTTCTGAGTCATTCCTTTTTGTGCTCCACGGGAGGATTGCCCAATGAATCTGTCAGGTTTGAGTCCATCAATCGAACTTAATCTTGCGACGAGATTACTTACAGTGTCTCTGAATTCTGTAAATACGAGAATTTTTCCATCTGGTTTTTGTCCAATTTCTTGTATCACGAGCCGTTCTACAACAGATGTCTTGGGATGTAATTCTTCAATATCAGCCAAGGATTTACGCAATTCATGAATGACAGGTAGGGAGAGCAGACGATTGGTTTTTCTTCCTTCTCGTCCTTCAATCTCCGCTCGCTCTAGAAATGAATGAGCAACATCCGTACCTTGTGTTTTGAGAAGATTTACAAGCATGTGCATCCGACGAAGGTCCGCAACTCTACGAGCAGCATCATAGCCTCGAACATCACGTTGTTGGATTGCTCGACTTGCCCGTAATTGGGCTTTTTCAATATCGCCAGAAGACACATGTTCTTTTGGAGCAAGGAATCCGAGTTGTTGCAAGTGCTTGACTTCGGATAAAAAATGCTCTTCCAAGGGAGTAATCAATAATCTTAGCGAGGGGGGGAGGTCGATGATTTCCTCATGAATCTTCATGTCAACATCGAAGGGTTTGACGAGAGGCTCATCCCGTTTTGAGACATCAACCAGTTGAATGCCAAGATTTCTTTGGACGTCATCAATGTGCCGTGCATTCGAGCCTGGACTTGCAGTTGCTGCTAAGATGCGACCATCGGGACGTGCTCTGCGATACAGTTTCCCCACCTGCGCATAGGCGTGATTCCCCGTAGCATGATGTGCTTCATCAACGATAAGCAGTCCAACCTCGTTGAGGTTGATAGTACCGCTTTGAGCGTCATTGCGAATAACTTGAGGCGTTGCCATCAGGACTCTTGCTTGCTCCCACAATGTTTTCCTTTTTCCAGGGACAGTCTCGCCGGTGTACGCCACAATTTCATCATTAGGCAAATTGAGGTGTTGCTGTGCCATACTTCGTTGCTGGTCAACCAAACCGGTTGTTGGTGCTATGAGGATGATCTTCTCAACCCCTCTGCGAAGGTATTCGGCCATCACCATCCACTCTACGGCGGTTTTGCCAAATCCTGTCGGCATTACCATCAATGTCGAAGCTGAAAGGCACCGTTCAAGTGAGCGAATTTGGTATGCTCTCGCTTCAACACCGTCATGAAGAAACGGATGCTGGACGGTAGGCATTGCCCTTACTTCCCGTCAAGGGTTCAAAAGGATGATGTGGAGAGAAGATGGTAACTGAAAGTGTCGGCTAACAGATTTTGTAAAGCAAAAGGTTTGAAGACCCTCAATTCCAATGGCGTCACACGCATTCCTCACTTCGGCTTGACCGAACCGCATATATACGGGAGGTAAGTCGGAGGGTTGCTCAAAGGTGAGTAGCCAGACACACTGGGCCATCCCCCGAGGATCCCAACTGGCCCTTCCCCCACTCGTGGGAAAGGGACTCCGTGTCACGGCTTCGACACTGTATGTGCCCTCGTACGCCCCTTCGGTGGGGCCAATTCGTTGTAGAAAATAACGGAGGAATCCAAGATGGCAAAACGAAACCACCCACGCCGTGGATCGATGGCGTTCAGCCCGCGCAAGCGAGCGAGCCGCACATTCGGACACGTGAAGTCGTGGCCCACAACCGATGCAAGCGAAGTCCGAGTGCAAGGATTTGCTGGCTGGAAAGCCGGCATGACCCACATTTTGGCTCGTGATTTAAACCCCCACAGTACCTCTGCAGGACAAGAAGTCCGTGTGCCTGTAACTGTCGTTGAATGCCCAAAGATGCGCATTCTCGGCGTTCGTGGTTACCAGATGACTCCCTACGGCAAGCAAGCTGCGGGCGAAGTTTGGGCTGACGCAGAGAAGATTACTGAAGCATTCCCCGAACTCTTCAAGAGAGTTCCAACACGAAAGGTGCATGACGCAACCAAGCACATGGAAAACTTAGTCAATGCTGACCTTTGTGAAATCCGCCTTATCGTATCAACCCAACCTGGGTCCCTCGTTAGCGTCTCTACTAAGGTTCCTGACGTTATGGAAATGGGATTGGACGGAGGCTCTTTCGAAGACCAACTTAACTGGGCTAGCGAGCACATGGGCGAAGAATACTCCTTTGCTGATGCATTTGAAGAAGGCACTCTAACTGACATTGTCGCAGTTACCAAAGGATACGGATGGCAAGGTGTCATCAAGCGATTCGGCGGAAAACTTCAATCTCACAAGAACTCAAAGAAGCGCCGACAGCACGGAAACATGGGTGCTTTCGGTGACGGATACGTCCGAAAGACCATCCGTCAAGGTGGTCAAACAGGATACCATCAACGAACTGAGTACAACAAGCGTATCTTGCGAGTTGCGAACCCAGAAGATCATTCCATCACTCCGTCAGGTGGTTTCCTCCACTACGGCGAAGTCAAGTCGGATTACATTCTCGTTAAGGGGAGTGTACCTGGGCCTGCAAAGCGCCTTATTCGATTCCGAGACGCAACACGTGGCTCTGACCGAACACTTCATGATTACGAAATTACCTATGTCAGTACGGCATCAAAGCAGGGGGTCTGAACATGAAGGTCGCTGTAAAGGATATCGTAAACACCATCACTCAAGATGAGTTGGATGCAGGAAAACTAACCGTACGCTTCTCCGTTGAAGTTTCAGAAGGTTCCAACATGACGCTCCCTGAAGTGTTCAGTACTGAGGTCCGAGAAGACTTGGTTAAACTTGCAGTAGCATCTAGCCGAGCGAACCGCCGACAACCATACGGTTCCCGCCCTCACATCGGAAAGCGAAAGCCGATGGCCGGTATGAAACACTCCGTCGAATGGTGGGGTAAGGGCCGTGGTGTCTCTCGTATCATGCGACGCACAGGACAACGTCGTGGTGCTCAAAACCCTCACACACTGGGTGGTCGCCGAGCTCACGGACCTAAGGTCGAAAAGGACTGGTCCCGTAAACTCAATCAAAAAGAGCGCCAAGCTGCTCGGAACTCTGCTCTTGCAGCAACGGTGTCCATGGAAACCGTTTCCGCCCGAGGCCACCGATTTGACGAAGAAGTAGAACACCTACCAATTGTTTTGGGCAACTACTCTGAAATCGTTGATGGAAAGACAATTGAATACGACATTGAATCGTTCAACCATGGCTCAGCAACTCGAAAGGCTGCTGCTATCTTTGACCAACTCGGTCTAGGCCCAGATCTCAACCGTGCTCGAAACGGCCGCAAGATTCGTGCTGGTAAGGCAACTATGCGAGGGCGAGTTCACAAGACTCCAAAGTCAATCCTCTTGGTTGTCAAGGAAAAGGCTGGACTTGCAAAAGCTGTCCGTAACCTACCTGGTGTTGATGTGGTCGCAGCAAAGGATCTCTGCGCTGAAGACCTCGCCCCTGGTGGCGCACTTGGTCGACTTACCGTCTTTACCAAATCTGCTTTGGAGGCAATAAACTGAGGTGATATCATGAACGCATACGACATTATTATTCAACCATGGCTCACTGAGAAATCCATGGAAGCTCGTACTACCGAGCAACGCCTTGAATTCATTGTTCGCCGAAGTGCAACAAAG
>TARA_B110001452_G_scaffold89365_1_pt1 | contig 24435 bp, 20 predicted proteins | sample TARA_B110001452 | Tara Oceans TARA_B110001452 (sample SAMEA4396971) | marine metagenome | biome: Polar Biome; feature: [DCM] deep chlorophyll maximum layer (ENVO:01000326); material: water (ENVO:00002006), including particulate matter (ENVO:01000060) such as... | depth 25 m
GCATCAGCAGCCATTTGCAATTCCTCTTTCTTGAGATATGAATTGTCATCGGAATTATGATTTTCTGCAAAGGCTAGGAATTCTTCTTTGTCGGAATCATTGATTTCTGCAGCGATCATTACTTTGGAAAGGACATTCTCACTGTATTCAAGACTCTCCTCTCTGTCATTTGATTCATCTGCAGTTGTCTCCGTTTCTTCCACAAGATTATCGCCAGCAATGATGGTTTGAAGTTCTTCAAGATCTACAAGACTGTCTCCGTCCTCATCTATGGCTTGGACTAACTTATCCACTTGGCTTGGCGGTAAATCCGCTAGATTAAGGGATAATAATCCTGATTTTAATTCATCAGAATCGATGCGTCCGTCTCCGTTTGTATCGAATCGGCCAAACAATGATTTCACATCCATTGAGTTGGTTGCCATCCAGGTGCGCAAGATGTCGATCACATCGTCAGCTACGAAAACCACGCCGCATTCAGGACATTTTGTAGAATCAAGGGGCACGAGAGAGTTGCATGCTCCACATTCACCTAAGGCATCTTCTGATACTCCAGAGAACGAGATGTCACATTCGGGACAGTTGCTTGATGTAATAGGCACGACTGCTCGGCAAGAACCACATTCCGCCATTGCTATCTCTTCATTTTTCTCGGTCATACCATCGTCACCGGTCTTACTCAACACCTCTGCGATTATAATCCTTCATGATGATTTTAACGATGAAACCTATGTATCTCTTGTGTTCTGGTGAATTCAAGGGGATATTATGGCAGGCCAAATTCATACGCTCCTTTTCACATCCTCTGATGATTTTGTATCCGTATTTGATCAGATTGACTCTGATGAAACCTCTCACAGAGTCTTCATCTCAAGAATGCCTCAAAGGAGACTAATAGAACGTTTAGACATCACTGATATCGAGTGCTATTGGTTAACTGATAGAGAGGGGGATGGTATGATTCCGCCGAGTTATAATGCATTGCTAGATTTGATTTCAAACAGATTATCGAATCATAAAGGAACTATTTTCATAGAAGGTTTAGAATGGCTTTCATCTTTACATGGATTCGATTCATTACTTAGCTTTACACGAACACTTTCAGATTCAATTCACCGAACCCAATGGAACGTCTATCTTTCTGTCGATGAAAATTCTTTCAGTTCAATCGAACTGAATCAGCTTACGAGAGAGGCTGCAATTCTAACCTTAGATTTCGTGGAGGAATTAGATTTCATTGAAGAACAATCCAATGACTTTCTTGTGGTCCAAAAATCTGAAAATTTAGAAATTGAACTTCATGAAGACGGATCTCCTAAATTGCTCTTTCTTACTCGATTACCTAGAAATGGTTTTTCAAAATCCCTACTTCAAAGGAGAGTGCTACAATGGCGTAGGATGGGGCTAGATGTTACCGAGGTGGAGTCCGCTCTTTACTCTTCAAATACAGATTCTATGTTTCAAGCGTACAATATCATCGAAGAAAAAGTTCGGAGAGCAGTTCAACTTGATAATTGGATTTCAGAAAATGTTTCAGATTCTCAAGAACGGTCAGTAGCTCAATTTAGGATACGTCAACTAACAGGATTAGATCAGTTAGAACGCAGATACTTCTTGGATTAATTTAGGTATCCTGCTTGATTCAGCCTCGATTAAAGATAACCAAGCAGATTGGAGTAATTCATTAGCAATGAATCTTAATTCCGAACTTGTTGTTCTATCTGATATATCGTCGATAACAATGGTATCAATACAGCGAAGTAAAATTTCTATTTGTTTGGACGATTTATGATGGATAAAATGCAATCCTCTCCTGGCGACAAAGAGTTCGCATGCTATTACTTCTGATGATCTTCGAACTGCTTGAAGTAGATTCCAGCAAGCAGTAGATCCCATACTTACATGGTCTTCTTGACCCGCGGAAGTGGTTGTTGAAAAGGAAGTTCGTGGAGATGCATGACCGTGTAATTCCCCCAGCGAAGCACCAGCAGAATATTGTACAATCATTAAGCCAGATTCAAGACCAGCATCATTTGCTAAAAATGGTTTAATTGCCAACCTGTTCGGATCCAGCATCTGGTCAATTCTTCTTTCACTTATTGATGAGATTTCAAATAAAGATAAGGCCATTGCATCTGCTGTCAAGGCTAATATTTCGCCGTGAAAATTTCCTTGAGAGATAATTTCATGCCGACCAGGATTGGATATATCTGGAAATATAAGTGGGTTGTCAGTTGCTGAATTCAATTCGGTGTGAACTACTTCGTTCAACCGTTGCAGAGTTTCTGAAACGGCCCCATGTACTTGTGGAATGCACCGAAATGAATACGGGTCTTGCACTCGATTACAAGTTGTATGATTAGAAAGTATAGTTGAATCTGACAAAATACTTCGAATTCGTTTGGAAACAAATATCTGGCCAGGATGTGGTCGGGCAAGATGAACTCTCTCATCCATTGGCGTGAGAGTAGACTCAGTTGCATCAATAGACATACAAGCAACGAGATCAGAATATGTGAGTAGGTTCTTGAGCCGTTCTAATGCGAGACAAAGGAATCCTGTCATTTGACTGGTACCATTGATCAATGAAAGGCCATCCTTGGCTCGTAATGTAAGAGGGAGTAATTCGCATTCCACAAGAACTTCTTTTGCATTACGTTCCTCATTATTGAATAAAACAGTTCCTTCACCAATCAGGCCTAAAGCCAAATGGGAAAGAGGTGCTAAATCGCCACTCGCACCTAAACTACCTATGCGAGGGACAGTTGGATGAATTCCTATGTTAAGAAAAGTTACGAGTTGGTTGATGACATCAGGATGACATCCTGAATTCCCTTTTACAAGCGAATTAATTCGAACACACATCATGGCTCGAACCTCTTCTATGCTCATTAAATCCCCTAATCCTGTAGCATGAGAGCGTACTAAATTTAATTGCAGCGTCTCTAATTCTTCTGAATTGATTTGGGTATTCACCAAGGAACCAAAACCAGTATTTATTCCGTAGACGACATCGTTGTCTTTCAGAATGCGATCAACAACAGAACGAGCATTTCTCACACGAATCATCGATTCCTCAGCTATCTTAACTTGGGAATAATTACTAGCTACTTCGACAACTTCAGATGAAGTCAACGTTGTTCCATCAAGAGTAATTGTTCGTTTGCTCATTTCATTCACCATTGAAAATATGTTCAAGAAGATTTTCGTCTACGGAGTTGGGTAAAGTTACTTGAAGTGAGGTATTAATCTTCATCGCTTCTTTGATTGAAGATACGGCGCCAGAATTACGAGCCCATGCTCTTCGAGCCACACCGTTGTTGACATCCCAATGAAGCATCGACTGTAGTCTTGTTTTAGAGTCTTCAGAGCCATCGATGACCATTCCAAAACCGCCATTCATAACTTCACCCCAGCCCACGCCACCTCCGTTATGCAAACTAACCCATGTGGCTCCGCGAATCGCATCCCCGATGAAATTCTGAACAGCCATATCAGCTGTCCACTTGGAACCATCTTGAATGTTCGCGGTTTCCCTGTAAGGTGAATCAGTTCCACTTACATCATGATGGTCTCTCCCTAGAATAACAGGGGCAGAGATACGTCCATCAGCAATGGCTTCATTGAACTTGGTTGCAATGGCATTTCTTCCCTGTTCATCTGCGTAAAGGATGCGGGCTTGTGATCCAACAACTAGTTGATGTGAATCTGCTTCCTTGATCCATTTGAGATTATCTCGTATCTGTTGTTTAACGTCTTCATCAGTTACTAGATCATATAATTCGGAAAGGGTTTCAAATGCGATTTTGTCAGTCGCTTGGAGATCATTCGCTAATCCAGATGAACAAACCCAACGGAAAGGTCCAAATCCACGGTCAAAGCATAATGGACCCATAATATCTTCAACATATGATGGATATTTGTAGTCTCCATTGTCATCAAAAATATCTGCTTTAGCCCGTCCTGCTTCGAGTAAGAATGCATTTCCATAATCCCAGAAGAACATTCCGTTTTTTGTCATAGAATTAATGGCTAACACGTGTCTTTGCAATGTAGATTGTACTGCTGATTTAAATTCGCTTGGATTCGTGTGCATAAGTTCCTGAGATTCTTCGAAGGATAAATTGGCAGGATAATATCCTCCCTGGTATGGATTGTGTAGGGATGTTTGATCGCTTCCTAAATGAACCATCACGTCTCGTTCAACCAAGCGTTCCCATAGTTCGACAATATTTCCAATGAATCCAATTGATGTCCCCACTTTATTCGTTGCAGATTCAAGCATTAAGTCAATGGCTTCGTCAACATTTTCTGAAATTTGTTCAACCCAACCTTGAGAATGACGTTTTCTAGCGGCTATGGGATTTGATTCCGCTACAATGCAAGAGACTCCTGCAATAACAGCTGCTTTGGCTTGAGCGCCCGACATACCACCCAATCCGGATGTAACGAAACACAATCCGCCGAGATCGCCATTCGCAGGTATTCCAAATTTCATTCTTGCTGCATTCATCAACGTAATTGTCGTACCATGAACAATTCCTTGCGGTCCAATATACATGTACGAACCTGCAGTCATTTGACCATATTGTGTCACACCCATGGCGTTCAACCGTTCATAGTGGTCAACCGAAGAATAATTTGGAATCATCATACCATTTGTCACAACAACTCGAGGGGCATTTTTGTTTGAAGGAAATAATCCAAGAGGATGACCAGAATAGATGACGAGTGTTTGTTCATCGGTCATTTGGGAAAGATAATTCATAACCAGTACATATTGAGCCCAATTTTGGAATACTGCACCATTTCCGCCATATGTAATGAGTTCATTAGGGAATTGAGCAATTACAGGGTCTAGATTATTATCGATCATTAACATAATACCTGCGGCTTGTAATGAATGTGCTTGATATTGGTCAATAGGGAGTGCTCGAATTACACAATCCGGGCGGAATCGATACATGTAAATTCGACCATATGTTCGTAATTCTTTAAGAAATTCAGGTCCGAGAGTACTGTGGTTCGATTCGGGAAAATAACGAAGGGCATTTTCTAAGGCTAATCTTTCTTCTTGTGAGGAAAGCACTTGCTTGCGTACAGGAGCATGGTCCACTGAAGCATCTAAACCAGGGTGTTTTGGCAATTGCGAAGGCAATCCAGCACGTATCATTGCGATTCGCCCTTCGTCATCCATAGGTGTGCGTAGGATTGATGGCCTTTGAGGATTGTTCACAACTCAATACTTCGACGGATTCAATAATAGGACTGCGATGGCTAAACAATGACCGTTAAGGGCGATGAGGGGGTATTGGACTCTTCTGAGGTTCAAAGGGCTGATAATCAGTCATTCAATGCCGTCTTAGGCAGTACAATCGCAGTTTGTCTTGTGTTCCTATTTGTTTCAGCATTATTCGGTGATTCCCTTGTCAATGCAGTCCAAGATAGTCCACAGGAACAAGGAAATGTTCCTATTTGGGAACGGTACCTCGAAGATTATACGGTCGATACAGATTTCGGCTATATCTTGGAAGTTGGTCCTTACGAAATTTTAGAGACTGCAAATGAATGGAATTCAACTCACCACTTCGTTGAATACATTCTCCCCTTAGAAGAAGGTGGAGCAGCACCAAACGGATTGATTAGCTTAGCAGTATGGAGGCCGAATGTACCAGATGGCGTAACAGTACCTGTCATAGCAGAATTCGGCCCATACTTCCAAGAACCATCTGTTGAAACTCCTACGATCGAAGTCCCAGGCAGTTGGCTTGGATCGATGATGGTTGAACAAATGTTACCTCATGGTTATGCATTTGCCCAAGTTTCAGTTGCTGGAACTGGCCGTTCCAATCATTGTATGGACCTTATGGGGAATGCTGAACAGTTAGGAAATGATGCAGCAGTTCGTTGGCTTGGTGAACAAAATTGGAGTAATGGTAATGTTGGCCTCATTGGAAAATCCTATGATGGTTCAACTCCATGGCAAGCTGCTATGTTCGGAGCTGAACACGATTATCTCAAAACGATTGTACCAATCTCTGGGCTCATTGGTGTTAAGGAATTAATGTGGAGAAACGGAAGTGCGGAAGCACGCGCTCCCATTATGCACAACGGTGTTTATGGCTCATACGGCTTAGATGGAGATGAAGAAGATTACCAAAACATATGTCCAGATTACCTCATTGGCCCAGGGACTGGTATGAGCGCTTACTTATTGGGATCTGAGCAATTTGGTGACTACTGGGCTGAGCGTTACTTCTTGGACAGAGTATTGGAGAATTATCAAGGGTCGGTATACCTTATTCAAGGAATGCATGATTGGAACGTAGATCCACATATGGCTGTTCCAACGATGAATGCATTAATTGATGCGGGAATTGAAGCCAAGGGCCTATTTGGACAATGGGATCATGATTATCCTGACCGGCCGATTCAACTTGATGATAGAAGTGACATGGGTGGCCGTGGAGGGGAAGCATTTCCCGAAATGATTCGGTATGATTGGATGCAAGATCTGTACGAGTGGTTTGAGTACTATCTCCAAGATCGTGGTGAACAACCTGGTCAATATATTGAGATACAGGATAACCTTGGTGAATGGAGGCTTGAAGATAGATATCCTCCTTCCGATACAACAGAATGGAGCGGAAGTTTAGGCGCTGAATTATCCAATATTGGCGGTTCATTGACGGTCATACCAGATGCTTCTACAGGCCCTGTATGGGAGACCGAACCTCTGACTGAGACCTTGAGGATTGCAGGTGTACCGCGTCTTCATGTTGATGTAACGACTGCAACTATTGGAGGTCAATTATACGCTTTACTCGAAGACTGCTTTGAAAATACATGCATCCATATTGGTCATGCAATCATGGACCTGAGATACCATGCTGGAGGAGATCAAATACAAACATGGACTCCAATTTTTGAAACAATAAATGCGAAGATGGAATTCATGCCCCTTGATGCTGTCCTTCTGGAAGGACATACAATTCGATTATCATTGACTTCAACAGGAGAAGATTATCTACCAGCGAGTACTTCATCTCTCGTTACAATCCAAGAAGGAGATACTTCCACCCTCCAACTTGATATCATCGATGAAACGAGTGATTCAAGACGTTACTTCACGCCACCTGAGTGCTTTCATGAAGTCTGCCTTGGTTCTTAGGATTCCATAGAGTGAATATAATTCCACTCACAACCATGAGAATTGAATAGGCCAGAATTCCTTGTTGTAGATTTACAACATCTTTCTCGATCAAATAACCTGCAGATATTGTTGAAATTACTTGCCCCATCGACATGAGGAGCATATCTGTCGAAAAGACGCGGCCTCTCATCTCATCCTCAACCCATTCTTGAGTAAGTACAGTCGACAGAACCCAATTCCCACCACTAGCAGTATGCGCTAATGTAACGAGTGCGAGTGTCAATAGAATTGGACCACCCAAACTTAATCCTACAAGTGTGTAGAAAAATCCACTGACAATAATAAGTAAACCAACCATTTTTGGCCATTTTGTTGAATCCTTAAACACACTCCTTGCCAATATAGGTCCAATTCCAGTACCGATTCCACGTGCGAAGAAGAATATACCAAATCCAAGGGCAGTTCCTACGAATGTAATTTCATTCCCCGCTAATACTAGAAACACCCCTGCGAGACCCCCTCCTGCAATATTCCAAGAAGTTTTAGCAAATATTATTCGAAGAAGTCTCGGTTCACTCTTAATCCTTTTTTGACCAAGCCAAATATCTTTGAGCGAACTTCTAATTAGTGATCCTTCACTTGATTTGTCAAACGTTTGTGGTATAACAAGTGGAATCAACATCAATGTTCCAAATAGAAATGTAATTGAATCTATTATGAAGGCCACATCTTCACCGAAACTGGAGACGACAAGACCGCCCGAAAACGCCCCTAAACATAACGCAGTAGACCACGTAGCACTATCAAGTGCATTAGCGGTAGCCAATTCTTCCTTACTCACAATATTCGGAAGCGCTGCTCTTTCAGCTGTAACATACAATCCGTGTAATGCCATCATAATCCCTGATACAGTAAACATCCACCACATGTCTTCAGGTCCATTCACACCGAGAAATGCGAGTGCTAATCCAATTTGAAAGAGATTGGTGATTATCATCAATTTTTTACGATTTACACGGTCAGCAAGTAAACCAAAAAGAGGTTGCATAAGTGCAAACGAACCCATTCGAACCGCCATTAAAATACCTAGGAGTAATTCTGAATCAGTATATTTCAAAATAATAACAAAGAGAGCAATAGTGTTGAACCATTCTCCAAACATGGACACGAATGCAGCTAACCAAAATCGACGGTAGGTACGGTTGGTTTTAACCAAGCGAACGTAGGAATTAGCAGCCATGATCAAAACCTATTCTTCTTCGAGAACATTATTGTCTTTTGAAAATGAAACAACGATCCATTTGGAAGTTGGTGTTTTAGATTTGTCTGCAACTGAATCTAGCGGAACCAATTCATTGGCTTCCGGGAAATACGCGGCCATATTTCCCTTTGGTATGTCATATGCTACAACAATCCAATTATGGGAATGCCTACTTGTTCCCTCGAAATGGCTACTCATGTGCACAACATCGCGAGTTTTGAGTCCATTTTCTGCCATATCCAGCGAATTCATAAGAACAACACGCCTGTTACCATGAATCCCTCTGTATCGGTCATGGAGGCCGTAAATGGTGGTGTTGTATTGATCATGACTTCTCATTGTCATCAGAACATATTCATTTTCTTTAACTGAGACATCCGGTAAAGGATTCATCGAAAATACTGCCTTTCCAGAGGGAGTTTTAAATTTCAATTCATCTCGAGGTGGATTCGGTAACAAGAACCCATTTTCTTGGCGCACACGTTGGTTATAGTTTTCAAATCCATTTAATGAAAGAGCCATTAGATCCCTGATTCCATCATAATCACGAGTCAAGTTGAGCCAAGGTAAGTTCTCAGGAACTAAACGATGTCCTAACTCAGCAACAATAGATGGTTCGCTCATCAACGTAGATGATGTTGGCTTAAGCTTCCCTTCAGATCGATGAACAACTCCCATAGAATTTTCAACAGTAACGAATTGTTTCTCGGAATTCTGGATATCAATTTCTGTTCGTCCTAACACAGGTAAAATCAAAGCAGATTGTCCAGTAATAAGGTGACTACGGTTGAGTTTCGTCGATATCTGAACTGTGAGACCTATATTTTTGATTGCTTTAGCAGTCCTTCTCGTATCTGGTGTAGCTGACAAAAAGTTTCCACCCATGCAGATGAATACCTCTACATTTCCTTGTTCCATTGCTCGTATTGATTCTACTACGTCATACCCATGCTCTTTTGGTAATTCAAAACCAAGACCTTTCTCCATGGATTCAAGGAAGTTTTCAGATGGAGCCTCCCATATGCCAACCGTCCGGTCGCCCTGTACGTTAGAATGTCCGCGAACAGGGCAAACACCCGCTCCAGGCCTGCCTATATGGCCGCCAAGTAGGAGTAAATTGACGACTTCTTGTATCACAGCAACACCGTTTCTATGTTGGGTAAGCCCCATAGCCCAACAGGCTATGGTTGCTGTGGAATTTGCACACAATTCTGCGAATTCTATGATCTCCTCTTTGGAAATACCTGAGTCTTGAGTTGCTTGCTCCCATGAAAACGAATCCATGTGGGATTCTAATTCATCAAATTGAATTGTATATGTATCAATAAAATTGGTGTCAAATTTATTTGTATCTAAGAGATGTTTAATCACACCCTGAAATAACGCTGCATCGCCACCAATTTTTACTTGTAAATGCATATCAGCAAGTTGAGTAGATGTTAAATCCAATTCCATATATTCTTGAGGGTGTTTAAATCGTGACAAACCGGTTTCAGGCAATGGATTGATATTGACAATTTTAGAACCATTCCGCTTTGCATCTCTTAGGGCAGTTAGCATACGGGGGTGATTTGTACCTGGATTTTGACCCACTACTAAAATCAAATCACTTTTGTTGAAGTCTTCTAAATGAACTGTCCCTTTACCGATTCCGATTGTGGAACCCAATGCCTTTCCGCTTGACTCATGACACATGTTTGAACAGTCTGGAAGATTGTTTGTACCAAGACTTCGAACGAGGGCCTGATAAAGAAATGCCGCTTCATTTGAAGTCCTTCCAGATGTATAGTACACTCCATTGGCAGGTTCTTCCATGGATTTTATTGATTCCGAAATCAAATCGAAGGCGTCATTCCATGAAATTGGTTCGTAATTTGAACTTCCAGCCTTGAGTACCATAGGATGAGATATACGTCCTTGTTTGTTTAACCAATGATCGGACTTTTTCAGTAAACTTTGGACATCATATCGATTGAAAAAATTAGGATTGACCTTATCTTTCATAGCCTCATCCGCTACTGCCTTAGCACCATTTTCACAAAACTCAAATGATGTTCTATGATTTGGATCTGGCCAAGCACATCCTGGACAATCGAATCCTTCTTTTTGATTTACCATGAGAAGCGTCTTGATTGTTTTTGATACGCCCATTTTCCTTATTCCGTGATTGAGGGATGAAATTGCAGCAGGTATACCTGCTGCTGTCTTCTTTACTTTCGTCAACCGAAGAGAGTTCAAATCTGCTGGTGTGACCCCTTCGGATGGTTCCTGCATAGATATGCTAAGCAATACCGTTCATCAAGTCTTGTGGAGAAATTCTAGTTTAATCCTGCTTTCCAAGCACCAGATTCTCTTACGAAACCATAGAGAGTGATTCCATTGGCTCGTGCTAAATCCAATGCAGCGCTTGAAAAGGCTCCTACTGATGCAATATTAGCGATTCCAATACGTGTGGCTTTGGCAACGATGTCCCATCCACATCTTCCAGAAAGTAATAATGTGAAATCATTGAACGTTTTTAGGCCAGATAGTATTGCTAATCCGATTGTTTTGTCGACTGCATTATGCCTGCCTATGTCCTCTGATACGAATTGTACATTACCAGTAGAATCCAAAAGGGCAGCGCCATGGCAACCTCCTGTGGCCTCAAAGAGTTTCATTTCCCCTCGCATCCTATCAAGAGCTTGATTTAATTGATCATGCGTTAATTGCTGAACTTGTGACATTGGCCTGCCATGCAGTTGTACAACAGATAGGTCAGGATGGTTGCAAGCTCCACATGAGGTAGTAATGAGTCGAGGTTCTGGTGTAGTAGAAATTATAGAATTATAAAACGAATTTACATGACCATCTACAATGTTGTTTTCAAACTCATTTAATAATGGAAATTCAATAGTTAACCCTTCACAAACCAGATGGCCGATATGCAATTCTTTGATTCTTGATGGAGTTCCTAGTAAAGATATATGCGGTTCAAATTCACCACTTTTCCCGATACTGTGAAGAGTAATGATGGATTCTTGAACAATACATTCTGATTCAATAGTTGACTGAACATTCAATAATCGCTGTAAAGGAATTTTTTGATATTCATGATTCATCGTCATCGACCTCTATATCAAAAAATTCAAACTGTAAAGCCACCAATTCTGCTGAACTTTTGGCAGAAGAATAGGCTTCTAGCGGTTCAGCATTAAGTTCTAAGAACCGATTCCCCCACCGAAATTTACTGAGAATCGTTTCGGCTTGTACAGGTTCTCCCATTAAGACGCATGCAGCTGCAATGGCTTCGACCGTGGATAATTTCGATGGCTTACCCCAATTAACAGGGTTCGCAGCCAACAGGAGTGGTAACGTTCGTGCCTTTAATCTCGTTCTTTTCATCACTGTCTCGACTGAGGATTCAATGTGAGCCCAAGAACAATCTAGTCCGACGATTGCTCCATTTCCTTTGAACAATTCTTTGTCTTCCGGACCGAGTACCTTTCCACAAAGTGGTTCAAGAATTATGCCTTTACGCGGCAGTCTTCTGAAGTCTTTGTGGAGCGTCAATAAGTCATCTTTTGAAGCACGAACGGCAGTATTTTTCTTTGGATCATCTTGAGCAAGCCAGATGGCATGCAAAGGAATGGTCATAACTTCACCTCAAATCTTTGAGGTAGTCGCCAATTGTCATTCCTCGAGATTGACCAGATCGGCCTACCATGGATTCATGTTCATTTGCGGATTCAATCATCAATGAAATTCCGAGTATCATTTCCAATTTCCGAATCACAGCATCCGTAGGGGGCTTGCCGGATTCTGCTGATTTGATGACGTTGATTGTTTCTGCCATACGTTGAGCAAGTTGAACCTGATCCCAGCCTTTTCCTTCACGACCTGAGGTGATTCTACGGGAAAAATCTGATGCGAGTTCTTTTTCACTTTTATTCATCAGATTATTTCGTTTTGACCGGGAAGGTTGGGAAGTACGTTGAGGTGTAGAGCGTGCCCTGGACAAGCCAGGTGCTTCTTGCTTGGGTTGGAGATTTAGTTGGCCGATGCATCTCTGGCATATTGCCAACATCGCTTTGTTGACACGGTGTTCCCGTGTTGATACCTTTGTCGCTCCACATAACTCACAATCCGCCATAGTATCTCCATTTTCTCCTGGCCTCGACAATTCATGAACCCTTCGCAATGAATCCTCGTGGTGAAAACGATGTGTTGATGAACTACAGCCGTTAGGAGTAATTGATTACGATGGGTAGTGAAGTAGAGCGCGGCTCCGATTCAATGAAAACTTCCAAAGATGATGAGCTCCAAGTTCTTGAAACCGAATTCAGGGATTTGCAAGAAAAAACTCAAGAGTTAATTAGCGAACGAACACATCTCGAATCAGAACTAAGGAGTGTCAAAAAGCAAGCTTCTCGACTCGAGGAAGAAGTACGACACCTTCGTTCACCACCGCTTATTATTGGCTCTATACAAGACGTACTTGACCCTGAAAGGGCCATTGTTCGATCATCAAACGGGACCGTTTTTCAAGTTGCTTTGAATCAGAGAATTGAACCTTCACTCCTCAAACCCGGTACACGGGTGGCTTTGAACCAAGATACTCTATCTGTTATTGAAGTGCTAAATGATGCATGGGATCCAATAGTCAGCGGATCTGAAATGATTGAGAGACCAGATACAACATATGAGATGGTTGCTGGATTGGATGAAGAAATACTTTCAGTTCGAGAAGCTATCGAACTTCCGTTATTGAAGCCTCACCTGTTTGAAAAGGTGGGCATAAAGGCCCCGAAAGGTGTCCTACTCGTTGGCCCACCTGGTTGCGGGAAAACGTTGCTTGCTAAAGCAGTGGCTCATCATACGAATGCTACCTTTATCAGAATGGTGGGTTCAGAACTAGCTCAGAAATATATTGGTGAAGGTGGTCGACTTGTCCGCGAATTGTTTTCATTAGCAAAGGAAAAATCTCCTGCAGTAATCTTCCTAGATGAAATTGATGCTATTGGCGCAAAACGTTTGGATGGATCGACAAGTGGTGACCGTGAAGTGCAACGGACACTAATGCAACTCCTGGCTGAACTTGATGGATTTGATGAATTGGAAAATGTCAAAATCATTGCAGCCACAAACAGACCAGATATTCTAGATGATGCATTACTTAGACCGGGAAGATTCGATCGGATTATTGAGATACCAATTCCGAATGAAGTTTCACGAACTGAAATACTTTCGCTCCATCTCAAGTCCATGAATACAAAGGGCGTACGAATAAAGCCAATTACACAATCCACTGAAGGTTTTAGTGGAGCAGAACTCAAAGCAGTTTGTGTTGAATCCGGTATGATTGCAATACGACAAGAACGAAGCGTTGTCAAGCATTCTGATGTCATGGAGGCAATCCAACGCCTACAAAAGAAGAAATCGAGAGGAGGAATTACTTCTTCTCCCGATAGATTGTATGGTTAAAGAGGTCAATGTTCAAAGTCCTTACTCAAAATCATGAGCCATGGGCAAGTCTATCATCGAATGCGTACCGAATATTTCTGAAGGCAGAGATCTTAAGAAAATCAACCGAATTGTCGATGCTGCTCGCATTCCTGGCGTCAAGATATTAGGAATTGAGCCCGATTCAGATTACAATCGTACCGTAATCACATTTGCAGGAACTCCTGCTGAAGTGGAACATGCAGCCTTTTTACTTATTCAAGCCTCTATTCTAGAAATCGATATGCGAAATCATTCAGGAGAACACCCACGTATGGGGTGTGTAGATGTATGTCCGTTTGTTCCTATTTCTGGTGTTTCAATGGAGCAATGCATAGAAATCGCAAAGCGGGTCGCAATGAAAGTTGGGAATTTGACAGTACCCGTATTCTTGTATGGAGGGGCCGCTTCAGATAATTCAAGAACAGCTCTATCCGCTTTAAGGAAAGGAGAATATGAAGATTTAGTGCATCGTTTTAATGGGAATTCAACAGTGCACGGACCTTCCACATGCCTCCCCGATTTAGGCTCCGAGAAATGGGACGAATCCTCCCAGCGGTCTGGAGCCATTACCATAGGAGCGAGAGATATCCTCATAGCCTACAATGTGAATATAGATGAAAAGGATGCTAAGATTTCTAAACAAATCGGTTCTATTGTTCGATCAAGTGGCAGATTAATGAAATCAAATGATAAAGAAAAGAAGTTTAGAACACAAGGATTACTCAACCATGTCCAAGGTATGGGTGTGCCATTGGAAACACATAGCATTAGTCAAGTATCCATGAATCTTCAACAGTACAGTCATACAAATTTACACCATGCATACGATGTGATCTCATCACTGGCAATAGATATGGGAGGCCTGGCTATTGGCTCCGAAATAGTAGGGTTAGTACCGCTTGAATCTATGGTTGAATCTGGTAAATGGTATGCAGATTCTGATGAATTATCTGATGTAGAATATGTATCTCTTGCCATAGAGAAACTCGGTTTGAGCAGCATTCATCATTTCGATCCTACTCAACGGATTATTGAATGGTGCTTAGTAGGTGATGACGAATGAAGTGGGCAGATGTAACTCTTAAAGAATTTCAATCTGCACTAGCGAGTAGCGACCCTACTCCCGGTGGTGGTTCAGCTGCTGCTGTTGCTTTAGGCCAAGCAGCAGCGTTAGCCAAGATGGTTGCGGACCTTACTCTTGGCAATGACAAATACAGCGATGGATGGACTATTTCGGATTCTGTAAATACAATAGCGACTCTACTATTGGAAGAGGGATTGGAACTAGCACAATTGGATAGTCAGGCATTTGATGCAGTCGTATCTGGATTTAAACTGCCTAAATCGACAGAACAAGAAAAAGAAATACGTAGAGAAGAAATTAGAACTTCAATGCTAGGTGCGGCTAAGGTACCTTATGATACGGCCTGCCATGCTCTCGATTTATTGAAACTCTTACCCGATTTAGCCATGTTAGGTAACGAAAATGCTGTATCTGATGTTGGCGTAGCGAGTTTGCTCGCTTCAGCAGCGCTCAAGGGCGCCATCTTCAATATAGAAATCAATCTCAATTCATTACCAGAATCCTATGGAATTGAAATGAGAGCGCATTTGCCAGAATTATCGAGTGAAGCTAAAATTCACTCGAGACTTTGTATGGAAGCTGTACGTCAACGATTAGCGAACGAGTGAACCTGTGGAAATATCCCCGTCAATGGTTACCAGTTTTACTGCACCGTCACCATCATCTGCCGCGAGCATCATTCCTTCACTAACTACACCGCGTAGAGGTCTAGGTTTGAGATTAGCCACGAATACGACAGTTTTTCCCATGAGTTCTTCACTCGAATAATATTCCTTAATTCCTGCACAAATTGTACGCTGCGAATCAGTTCCATCATCAAGTTTCACAACATACAATCGATCTGCATTGGGATGTTCTTCAACACTGACAATTTTTCCAACGCGTAACTCAACTTCCATAAATGTTTCAAATTCAAGGTATACAATGCCTTCTGGTTGTTCTTCTTTCATATTCTTCTTCTCCTTTTTCCCACCCTTTACACCATGACCAATGGCTGATGGTTCCGATTCTTCTACAAGCGATTGTTCTTGTTGTACAATTTCATCAAGATCTAAGCGTTTGAAGAGTGGCTGATAATTCTCATCTGTGGGGCAGATATCTGCCGTCCAATTGAGAGCAGAGTCCCATGATTGCAAGTGTGCTTCTCCTTCAAGACCCAGCATAGCCCATAACTTCTGAGAACTGAATGGCAAGAAGGGTTGTGTAACAACAGCAAGATACCTACAAAGCCTCCAACCAAAAGCGAGGGAAGAGAGCGATTCATGACGTCCATCAGCCCCTTCTTCTGACTTAAGATGCTTCCAAGGTGCAGCATTTTGTAGCATTTGATTGCCATGCTGGGCTGCATTCATAGCAAATCGAAGAGCTTCTTTGTAACGATGGCGTTTCAAAGAATCTGTTATTTTGGAATGAAGCGTATCGAGGAATACAATGTCGTCGGCGTGTAGCACATTATCATCAAATTGTATAAGCGGGGAGACACCTTCATTCGGCAATCGAGCGGTAAGAGACATGACTCGATTGACAAAATTACCATAAGTGGCAATAAGTTCATTATTAATTCGATCTACGAATTCATTCCAAGTAAAATCCGTATCATGTCCTTCAGGCATATTGATGCTGAGATAATATCTCAACGTATCTGGATCAAATCGTTCTAGGAAGGAAGGCAACCAAATCGCATGCTTCCGGGATTTAGAAAACTGTCCACCAGCGAGCATAAGATATTCCATTGCAGGTACGTTATCTTCGAGATGGAGGTCCCCCATACCAGGTAACTCTACAGGATCGTTGGCTGTTTTACCGTTTCTTACATGATTTAATCCCATTAAAATAGCAGGCCAAATGACTGTATGGAATGGGACGTTATCTTTGCCTAGGAAGTAATAATGACGAGGATTCGATTGTTCGTTATTTGTCCACCAGGATTCCCATGCTGCAGAATCTTCACCATACTTCTCAGACCAAATTTGGGAGCATGTGAGATAACCTTGTACAGCTTCGAACCAAACATAAATGCACTTTCCAATCCAATCATCTCCGTCAATAGGGACGTTGATGCCCCAAGTTAAATCTCTCGTAACTGCTCTTGGTCGAAGGCCCATGTCGAGCCATTGTTTGGTCATGGCGCGAACATTCGGCTTCCAAACAGATTGCCTTTGATCTGCATGCAGTTGCAGCGCTTCTTGGAATAGGTCAAGGCGATAAAAAAGGTGTTCTGTCTCTCGGATTTCAACTTCAAAGGTTGGATTCATTTTGGAAATAGGATTTCGCAGTTCTGAAGACTCATATGTTGCGCCACAACTGTCGCATTGATCGCCTCGAGCACCATCAGCCTCGCAGTTAGGGCAAGTCCCCTCAATATATCGGTCGGGGAGGAATCTGCCACCGCCCGAAGGATTCAATTCGTAATACTGTTCCATTGCCCGCATTTCAAAGAAACCAGCATCATATAGATCTTTAAAATTAGATTGGACACGTTTTTTGTGTTCTAAGTCAGTAGTTCTATTGAAGAGTGAACCTCCATATTCAACGCCTCGCCCATCAACATTAGGCATCCATGTACAACCAAGGTCGAGTAATGCTTTAGAATTAATTTCATGAAAACGATCCACAATTTCCTGCGGCTCTATACCTTCTTGTTCAGCAGAGACTGTAATAGGGGTGCCGTGCTCATCTGAACCTGAAACCATTAACACACGATTACCAAGAGCACGTTCGAATCGAGCATGAATGTCGGGTGGGAGGTAACATCCAGCAACATGACCGAGATGCAGTGGCCCATTTGCATAAGGCCACGCCACGCAAATTAGCACGTGGTCTCCATCGCTCATGTCCTGTCCAATGAATCAACCATTTTCAACTCGACCCACGGAGAAGATAAACAAACGTCATTTTGAATAACGTTGTCCTCATAGGACTGAATACCTGCGAAAGGAGTACTCGTTCATCATGGGCCTTGAATTACTAATTTTCTATACAATTTTGGCTATTGGAGTCTCATTTCTATGCTCTATTCTCGAGGCAGTTGTCCTATCGGTTCCAAATACACAGGTGGCTGTTTGGCAAAAAGAATTAGATAAACGCGGCGTCATATGGTCCAAATTAAAATCAGACGATGCTGTAAAACCTCTCACCGCCATCCTAACCCTGAATACCATAGCACATACGATGGGGGCTGCGGGTGTAGGTTCACAGGTCCAAGAGGTATATGGAAATGAGTACCTCACGATAGCATCAATTTTACTAACATTGGCCGTTCTTTTCCTTTCTGAAATCATCCCAAAGACCTTAGGGACAGCATATTGGCGTCAATTGTCCTTGATTACTGGAAGATCTCTAGTCGTAATCACATCATTGCTAGTCTTTATCGTGGCTCCTATTCAATGGATGAAAAAGATCCTTCCGAGTGCAGATGGTCAATTGGTTACAAGAGACGATTTAGCTGCATTAGCAGATCTAGGTGAAGAGGAAGGCGCCCTTATGGAAGATGAAGAAACAGTAATTCTAAATTTATTGAGATTAAGGGAGATTCCAATTACAGAAGTGATGACGCCACGCGTTGTCGTTTCAGCACTTCACAAGGACAAATCCATACGTGAGGTACTCGATGAGAACCCAGTACTTCGATTCTCTCGGATACCTGTCTATGATGAATCAATTGATGATGTACAAGGTTTAGTTATCCGTTCGGAACTTCTAGTCGCTGCCAGTCGTGATGAATGGGACAGACTCGTCGAAGAATTTTTGAAACCTGTGCAATTTATATCCATTGACCAAAGTGTGGACTCTGCTCTCGAGATGTTCCTTGGTGAACGGCAGCAATTCGCTGTTGTTCGAGATGAGTTTGGAGGTACATCTGGCATCCTTACAATGGAAGATGTCCTTGAAACATTACTTGGGGAAGAGATTGTTGATGAGTTAGATGAAGTAGACGATATGAGAGAACTTGCTCGGGTTCAAGCAAGCAATCCATCAGAAGAAGAGTGATTCTTCTTTCATCCAGTCTAGGATTAACTGATCTCTTTCTTCATTGCTACGTTCCTGACTATGCTTGAGTTCTTCAACAATATGATAATTGAAATTAGAATCTGCATTAGAATGTACATCGACTAAGTGTTTCCAATGTTTTTCTCCCAATGTTCTATCGAACTTTGCTTGAACAAGAAGTGTTGGAGCGTCTGGAAGCCCCCATTGTGGAGATTGTAAGAAGTTTATATCACGAATCTGATAGTGAGGGTCATTCATTGAGTTATAGTGCTTGAGAAGCCTCCTCATCATCCATGGATGCAAGAACTCTGGTATTCGTAATACCTCACATGTACGATTATTAATTAATGAATAGGAAGTTACGGGTGATTCAAGAATAACTCCTTTTAGATTAGCAGAGGTATCTAATTCAGCTCTCAATCCGCGTTGGGCAATGAAACCTCCCATGCTGTGCCCATGTACGATGAATCCATTATCGAGCCATCCGTTGACGGAATATATTTCCATCACCTTTTCAAAATCATGGCAAACATGCATAGCAGCCCAGTGATCAACTGGCATATTGCCACCGTGCGCTCTCATTTCAAAGAGGATAACATTGTAGCCTGAATCAAGATAGATTTTAGCCCGACCTTCCATATTCAATGCCTTTGAATTCCAACCATGGATAAGTATTGCCAATGGCTTAGAATCTTGAATAGAGGTTCTTAGCCAACGGACTGGATAGCCATCAATATCTTGTTCTTCACTGATTAAGTGTCCTGGAACTTTGGAATATGATCTTATTGCAGGTAATTGCAGCATCAGTCCCAGCGTAAAACTCAACCATAAATCTACGATGAGGATTGGTATAAAACAAATCAACATCAATGAATTATTCAGAGGGAGAATTGGAATGAAGAATAGAATAACAATCCACAGTGAGAGATGGATCAAAAATGGTCGAAACCTCTTGATGAACATGGCCAATCAATGGTAAATAAAATCCGATCAATCTTCTGTTTCAGAATCTGAATTTTCTTCTTTCTTCTTATCATCAGAAGAGACTACTTTGGCCTTTTTCTTATCTTCAACACGCTGAGCGTACTTCTCGCCAAATTGGCTCATACTTTCTAAACGTGCTCGGAATCCGGAGACTTCTCCGCCTTCGGATACATAGCGTACAAGATATGCTCCAAAAACTAAGTCGAATAAGCCCTGATTCAAATCACTGTTACGGGAGAACTGCCAGTTAACAATCCATAGAATCATCAAGACTGCTCCAATAGAGGTTAGAACAATTGGCGCTGTACCGTTTCCTAGTTGACCTGCCTGCATGAAAACCATAATGAAACCAATAAGCGATGATACGCCAATATTGTTGACAAACAATCCGTGTAGGAAAAGAGGTTTTGAGCCATCGCCGCGAATATATTGTGTTGATGAGGTATATTGTCCGAGGTTACGTCCTGTCCATATTGGCAACACTATGCCATTAAAGATGAATATCAGACCTGCACCAGCAAAAAGGAGAGTAGTTGCAGTACCGCCACTTGCGCCACCAGTTGTAACAGACATAACCAATGCACCAATCAGGACTGAGAAATTTACAGTGAAATTAACCCACCATGAAATAACCCGATTCAAACTCGAAGCGATTTCAAAATCGGATGACAGGCCTTCAGGGCGAGCCTTCTTTACCTTAGGATTCTTTTCCTTTTTTGCTTTTTGAGGCGCTGGAGTTGCTTTCTTTGCAACAGCTTTGGCAGCCTTTGCTACTGGCTTAGCAGCCTTTGCTACTGGCTTTGCCTTCTTGACAACTTCATCTTTCGTTTCGACCTTATCGAGTAATCCCATATCATCACTTCACTTATGCGTACATTTCAGAGATTTGCTTGTACAATGCGAAATCCCCTGAGTCTACAAATGCTGTTATCGAATCATCTGGCATATTGCCCAATTGTTCATCGATAATTTTGAAAAATTCTCCACGGCGTTCATCTTCAATAGCAGCTGGATCAGCGCCAACTTCTTTGAATAATTCGAATCCTTCAGATGCCATAAAGGATTCAATTGCCTTTTCTGGTAATTCATCACCAAGGAGATCATTTACGATTCCAAAGAATTGAGTGAACAGTTCATCTGCTTCATCCATTTCGTTTTCAATTTCATCGGATTCCTCTGAAACTTCAACGGGCGTGACCTTCTTCGGCTTAGGGGCTGATACAATTCCCTTGAGTTCTTTTCTTTCGCGCATTAATGCTTCAAGTTGTGGGACAAGCGATTTCAATGACGCTTTATCTTGCGCTGCTTTGGCTGCTTCATACTGCGGTTTCAATGAACGTAGTTCCGTTTCAACTTCTGAGAGTCGATCAGGTTCTTCTACGTCGAGTAATTCGACAACGGGTTCAGAACGGATATCGTTTAACGCTTCTTCTCGTTCTTTTTTCCTTAGGACTATGATATCTCTGTCCAATGAATGTCCAAAACGATCAGAGTATCGGTCGAGGAGAGATCCTGCCTCTCCAGACCCGAGTCTGTCAATGGCCCCATAAATCTGTGGAAGTGGTTTTGCAGAACGTTTTGCCCACAGGTCACCATATTCGTTTGTTTCTTTCTCAGGGGCTGCTTGAGGCAATGGCGTTGGTGCAAGAGGAGCGACTGGAGCATTTACTGCTGGAGCGGCTGGGAGTGGTTGGGGTACTGGCAAGGGAGCAGGTGGTAACTGGGCAGGTGCCGGTTGTAATGGAGGCAATGGCATGCCTGGAGAGGGTTGTTGACCAGCTAGAGGAGGCAATGGCATCCCCGGCATTGGAGGCAACGGAGCGGCGGGAACATTTTGTGATTTGTTCTTTTTCTTCCGGCGCATCGGCTCACCTCTAAACTGATTGGAGATGATACTGCCCTTGAACCTTCCCACAAATAGGATATGGAAAATACCTGATTTCCACAAAAATTTTAGACAAGGGAGCCCCAACCTTTGAGACACAAAAATGTGGCAGACGATTCAGAAACATCAAGCACATCCCCCTGCTTAACGTCATGAATAGTATCACCAAAACGAACAATTGCATCCTCAACAGTGATTTCGACCTTTAGATTTTTATCCTTACCGAAAACAAAGGCTTCATTCAAGGCATCAAAAGGATTGGAACGATCAGGATCCAGACGTTCTAATTCAAATTCAGTGACCCTCATACCTGTTTTTCCATGAAGTGATGTTGGCCATCTAATTTGTCTCCTGACGTCAATGGTTACGACTTCATCCGTCTCACCAGCAGCTCCTAGAACGATTGATGCATCAGACTTAACTAAATCAAGGAATAATCCTTGCAACTTACCGAGGGCTGCAAATTTCCCATCGAGTACACGTTGTAATCTATCTTCATGAGTCAATAGATCTGCTAGTTTTTGAATTGAGGCAATTCCACGACCAGGTTTTCCTTCTCTCCTCAGTTGTTCTTTAAGTTCAAGATGCAATGTTTTGAGTGTAGTCTTTGAACCATCAGTATCTGTTGCAATATCGGTTAATTTACCAATCAAAGTCGGAATCTGACCACGGATTCTTTTTGACCAGCCTTTGGAATTAGCATCATTATATTGAGCCAAACCACCAGACACATCAACTCCTTCCCCACGGATATGAGATACAAGTTCCCTTCTTGCTTCTGAGTCAAGATGAAAGAGAGAGGGATCTCGATAATGGAGGTGAAATCCTCTATGTCCTGAAAAAGTAACTTGTAGGAACTCCCTTTTGAAACCAAATTCAGGTTCCAAGAAATCGTTCCATAAGGCGTGGCCTTGGTCACGAATTACATCGAGCATACCGGGGAAATCCCTATCCGTGACACCTGGCAAGTGATCACCATCCAAATCAAAGATTAAATCAGCCCCTTGCCATTCTTTTGCATCCATCTTCATTTCATAGGGTTTATTCCAATAAGCAGTTGAATAGAAACAAGAATGCATCGCTCTCTCAGATAAGAACTGACGAAGATCCGTTTCACCTCTGAATGCTCGATGTCTTAGAGGTGGAGAACCGCCAAAAGGGATGAACATCCATTCTCTCATAGACATACGGGGAGGCCGCCAGAATTGGGATGTTTGATAATAGCGCCCAAAACGATGCGCAAAACGTGCCCACCCTTGTGATGCCATACTTACACTAACAGGTGACAGTTATTGAACGAAACCCAAATTATTTTTTGATGTAAAATTTCTGTTCGGTGCTGCTTACTTCTGTGACGGAATCAGCACCAGTCTTCACGACGTAATGATCCCAACAATAGTAGTGTTCGTTGTGAATCATAGAGGAGCCGAACGTCAGTCTCAACCCACAGTCATGACATCGCGGACCAATCTCACCATTAGGGGCTTGAGCTAGTTGTACATGTTCGTGTGGCATATCCTCACCAATCCTTCCTATCGGTCAAGGTTCTAAAATGTCGTGATTGAATCTACATCAACCCATGGAACTTTTTGCAACCCAATCCAAAAGGTCGAGAGCCACTTCGCAAGACTCACTAACTTCGATACATGAGTCTGAAAGGTACCTTTCCAATATTGGTTGAGCAGTAAGATTTCCTATGGCCCCAAGTGCTTCTGCTGCTTCATGTCGAACCATTACATGCTCATCAACATCTGAAAGCCGGTCGATCAATGCAGGGAGGGCCTCATCCATCTGCATTTGGCCTAAGACATAAGCCAATTCATGTCGCAATAGAGCACTTTTTGTGGAAAATGCCTCGCAAAGAGCAAGGCAGGAGATAGGTGTTCGAATGTTACGGAATTTGAATACGATACGCATACGTTCGAACATGCGTGCTGAATCGTCGAGTAAAATTGATTTCATATCCTCAATTTTAGTCCCATCAGATGCAGGAGCAGGATCAACCGAGCCATATTCACTGACTTCTGGTTTTCCAGCCATGTGAACACCTATTCTTCAGTAGCACCGATAAATTGCATTGACTCTTCAGAAAATGCTGGATCTATTAGACCGATTTCTTTGCCTTCTTTTAAGAATCGTCGTACAGATGCTCTACCTTCAGGTTTGTAATCGATGGTTCGATCATTAACATACATGGTGACGAACTTTTGATTGGTTTCGTCGTCAATACCTCTGCCCCAAGCTTTTGCGAATTCTAATGCTTCTTCAGGGTGCTTAATTGAATGTTCAATACTCATTTTAGTGTACATTGTAATATCTTCCATGATTTTGTCACCGAGGTCTCTACGAACGACGTTCCCTCCCAAAGGCATAGGCCAGCCATTGGTTCGATCATTCCACCAAACTCCCAAGTCAATTAGGACATTCAAGTCGTGTTCAACGTATGTTAATTGTCCTTCGTGGATGATGAGTCCACATGCGTATGTGTCATCGAGAATACGTGGTATGATTTCATCGAAAGGTACGACTTCAACGTTTACATCCCCCCAAGCGAGTTTAAGACCCATGTAAGCGGATGTTTTCAATCCTGGAAT
>TARA_B110001452_G_scaffold86130_1_pt1 | contig 24228 bp, 11 predicted proteins | sample TARA_B110001452 | Tara Oceans TARA_B110001452 (sample SAMEA4396971) | marine metagenome | biome: Polar Biome; feature: [DCM] deep chlorophyll maximum layer (ENVO:01000326); material: water (ENVO:00002006), including particulate matter (ENVO:01000060) such as... | depth 25 m
GTTTTCCCAGTAAAAGTTGTTTTCAGGAAACTTTTATCAGTAATTTCTTATGATTACTATAAAACCTAATGTTATTAAATTTGAATGATATAAGTATAGGTATTTATGACTATTTTATCTTCGGCAATTACATTTATTTTAACTCTAATATTAGATATATTTTGAATATTTATTACTTCTGTCTCAGTATCGTTTTGAATTTGTTTAAATATTTTACTAACAATACTTAATTTAATTCTTGAAGAAATATCAGTATATATGCTACCAGAAAATGATAATGAAGGTGATATGATAGAATCGTTTCCGTTATCTAACTTAATTGTATTTCCATTTATATTATTTATAAAATATTCATCAACTGTATTAAAAGCATTATTTAGTATATAATTATTTGAACCTACTGCTCCTTCACCCGCCCAATCAGCATCTACTGTTTCATTTTTTAATTTTATTTTGTTATCTACAAGAGTGATTTTTGATATATCAACCACATCTAAATCAAACCCAAAAACACTATTATTCCAACCTAAAATTGGATAATCAATATAAAATTCATGATTTTTATTAATTAAAATATCCTTATATATATCACTATTTTTATTTAATGTTAATATATTATCTATAAATTCTTCTATTGTTTCCTTAAATATTATATAATCACCATTACTATCCATATATTCCATAGTAGTATGAACTGTTGAATATGGATCTGTTTTCTTAATATGGAAAGATATATTGCTAATATTATCAGTATTTGTTATAATACTTTTAGTTAATATAGATTTTACATCCTTATTTAATATACTTGAATAATAGTTCCTATTTTTATTAAATTTATTTATATTAGTTACATTTGTAATAATTACATCATCCAATGTTGCAATTTTATTTGGAAGTTTTTGAAGTATAAAATTATATGATTTTGTAGCAATAGATGCGTCTTCTGCCTGTATTGTAATTGAACCACTAGTCTTAAAATAATTGGGTGTAAAAACATAAGAATAACTATATTTATCTATAGTATTTGAATTATCTGCAACTTTATTTACATTATTTATTTTTATTTCAGATGGTGTTGAATATATATTAGTTAATATTAATTTTAATGTATTTTCTACTCCTAATGTAAAATAAATTATATCATTATTTTCTGGTAAATTTGAAGTTTTATGAATTTTTTTATTGTTTGAATGAATAGATAATGTTTCTATTGTATTTGTACTCGTTTCGATGTCCTCTCTTTCTAAATTTATTATATAGTTTTTTACTATTCCAGACTCTGAAATCACATTTAAATCTACTTTTACTGTTGTATCAAAATAATTTTCGGATTTAACTGTTGTTACATCTACAATAGGTTTTGAAGTTGTACCATTAATAATAGGTAAATTTGTTAATACATCATCTTTAACACTATAAGCATTAACATTAAATGTGGAATATTGATTATTTGGTATTAATGTAAATTCTAATTTATTATCAAAATATGTTTTAACCAATGGATATGTAGTAATAAGTGAATTATAATCTGTAATTTTATTACTGCTTGATATAGATAATTGTAAATCAGATAATTCAGCATCCATAGATTTAATATAATTTATATTATCTAAATTATAAGAATGAATATTAGATAAGTTATTAATATTATGAAGACTTGTAGTAAAATATACAGCAACAAACATTGGATTAAGTTTTTTAACTAATGTTGGAGTAATTATATTAAAATCTATTTTTGTCATAAATTCATTTATTACATTTCGTTTTTTATAATATCCCAATAAACTCAATAATAGTTTGCTTACATATTTATTTATATCAACATTTGTTGTTAATGTTTTATTATATAAAAGATCATCCACATACATAGAAGTTTCATGTAATGTATTTATATTATCATTTGTTATAGCACCGTTTACAGTTATATTTATATCATCAGTAACACCATTTATTAGTTCATTTATATCATAGGTATTTAGTTTTTTACCAACAAGTTCCGAGTGAGCATTGTAAATATTATATAAATAATCTGTAGTAGTTGAAATATCAATAGTAGATAAAGTTAAAATAAGGTCAATATTTGTTGCTATTGATATTTTTATTTTATCATTATTTTTATATCCTTTACCTACATTTATTATTTTAATATTTCCTGATATGAGTGTAATCTGTGAATTCGTATATATTATAGTTAAATTATCAATACGTAGTGTTATATCACTTCCACTAGAATAATTCATATTTGATATTGTAGAAGAATTATAATATGTGTTTGCTATATTTATATCGGTCTTGTTTAATCGTATGTCCTCTATATATCCAGTATTAGTATTTACATTACTCATATGAACAATAGAAATAGGAGCATTACTAATATATTTATAAATAGATAATAAAGATGATGTTCCCTTGAGAGAAGAATAATTAAATATATGGGGATATGTATAGATATATGAATGAATTAATAATTCTATTATTTTTTCTAAGGTAATATCAAATTTATTTGTTTCCGATATATTTTTGGTGTAATCGTAAGTTGTATTAATATCATTATATTTTATATAAATATTATTACTATGTTTATTTGAATTAAAGTAAGTAGTAGATATGGTATTTGTTGATATATTGTCATTATATAATACAATATATGAATTTTTTGATAATATTGAATTTAGAATATTATTATCATAAATTGTTTTTGTTTCATTATAATCTAATATTTTTGCTAATGTTTTTGCTACATGAATGAATTTTTTTTCGTTCTCTAATCTATTTGTATCATCTACTAATCCAACTATATGTATTCCATATATACTAATATATTTATCTATTTGTGATATCCCCGTTTCGGTATAATGTAAATTACATAAGTTATTATTAGAATTATATACAATAGTTTTATATAAATTTAATGAATAATCAAAACCTTTAATATCAATAATAAAATATTTATCATTATTACAACCAATTGTTATACTTGTTCCAGTATATAGATTTTTGGTTATTGAATTAGGTTTTAATACTATAACATTACCATTTTGATTTGTATTAATATAATATATAGAACTGGTAGAATGAATAAATAGTTTTTTATTTATAACAGAATTATTTATAATAAATGTATAAGTCAACCCTTCTACAACTTTAGGCAAATTAATATGTTTGTCCACTTCCAAATCAATTGATATTGATGAATTAGACTCGGTTGTTTCTAATGTCAAATAATCTAATGATAACGGTTTACTATAATATTTATAATAATCATTTGTGGGAAATATATTATTTATATTAGGAATAATACCATAATGAATTTTTTGTGAAATAGAAGAATTAAATCCTAATAATTTTGATAAATTAGTTTCAGTTATTGTAAAATTATTAGTAGTATGAGATAATTTATAACGGTCATTTTCAATAACTAATGTATAATTATCGACTAAAATAATATTATTTAATAAAATTAATAAATCTGTTTTAACATTTGACTCAAAAACACTATAATCATATGTTTTATAATCTAGAGATGATAAAGAATACGTTTTTACATTATTATCTACATTTAAAATAATACTGTTATTTAAATCATTCACTAAAACAGGTTTATAATAAACATACATTAATTTATGAGTATTATAATTAATACTATTTAAATATGTATTTGCTGAACAATTAGCAACAGATATAGTTGAAGCCCCATTTTCTGTATTAGTATGATTTATAGCAGCATTAACACCTACAACAATAAATTGCACTCCCTTAAATCTTATGTTACCATTAGAATTACCTGGAATAGCTGTTTTATATAATGTATTTTTACTAATAATTTTTGTCCATATTTTTGGGATTGTTAGGCTTGTTGGACTTATAGAATAATATATGTCCGAAGTAAAATATACATCTGTATTAATAGGTAAATTTTTAAAATTATCCCCACTAATCTCTAAAATGTTATCTTTATTTGTTAAAGTTATACTGGAAGGTATAGAAATTTTAATAACATCGTTTATTCTTACTGAAATGTTAAATATATCATTAGAAATGGCTACTGAATTTGTTTCTATAATATTAGGTGTATTTGTTATTAGAGATAAATCATAATTCTGTAAAATAAAAAATCCAGATGGTTGGTAAAAATGATAAATATAATTAGAATATATTGTAGGTAAAATAGTAGAATTATTAAACAATAATGTATTTAAATTATCAAATGTAATATCATATTTTATAATATGATTATTGGATATATATGAACTAAATAAAGTATTATTTATTGTGGGTGTAATATTATTTTTACTTAGAATAGAATATAAATTAGTATAATTATTTAATAGTAATGGATTAGAAGTATTAATATTTATTGGATTTAATACATCTAATTCAATTAAATCAAAATAATCTTCAGATAAATTTGTAGTCGAAAAACTATAAATCTTATTTTTATAAAATACTGCTTTATTTAAAGTATTTTTTTGATTTAATATAAACTCTTCTTGTCCAACATCAACATCCACTGAATAAACTGTTTTATTAGGAATATATATTACATTCTTATTATAATTAATAGTTGATATATTATTTATAGCTCTTTCTATAGATATATTTTCTAAATAATAATTATCTTTATTTGATGTTAATATAAATGAATTCCCTTTTACAATATTTTTGAAAATTAATTCCTTATTGTATTTTAATTCAACGTTTTTATTTAATGATTCATCTATATAACCATATATATTACTATTTGTTGTAAATGAAATTATATAAGATTTTTTTGTAGTGGGGTCAATATTACTATTTACCACAATAAATTTATATTCTAACGAATAATTTGGAAGAGGTAATTTAATAATAGTGTTATTTTTAATATCTAAAAATATAGTTGAATTACTTTGTGGTAAAGTAAATATATCAGATTTTAAATTTAAATCAGTTAGGTTTGAATCGAGTGTATTAGAATATAATCCTAGCACAGTAAGTCTAATATTTTCATTAAAAATACTATCGTCATCTATATCTTTTGGTATTTCAAATGTTATTATTGAATTTATTTTACCGGGAAAATAATTATCAGAATAAGATACAATATTTGTAGGTAAGTCTATATATTGTTCTGTATTATTAATTTGATATTGTATTTTCAATTTCAAAGGTTCTGATAAATTAAAAAATGAAGTTTTAAACAATAAGGTTTTAAATAGAATTGTATTGTTATTATTATTAAAATACGTTGAATTTTTTATAAAAATAGAATTTTGTGAAAAATTTAATGAATTTATATTAAAATCTTTAATACTATTTATATTAAATATCAATTCTCCATTATACCCAGGTTGTCCAATATATTGCAATTTATAATTTTGTTGAACAGAATTCACATAATCATTACTACTATCATTTCCGTCATATTTTTTATTTAAATATATAATATATTCACTGTCATTATTTATAGTCGTATTATTTAATTCTGTAACATTTAAATATACTAAGATATTTGTTTTGTTTGAAATAATATTATATTTATTTTCTATAATTTCAGAATATATAGTTTTATCAGAAGATATTAATATTTTATTTGTAGTTTTTGATTTATATATATTTGTAGAAGGTGGATTATTAATACTATTATGTATATTTATATCAAATGTAGGTTCATTAGATATATCGAAAATATTTGTAAAATTATTATATATATTTAATTCATTTATATAATTATTTATATAATATGAATTATTTTTAAATTCAACTTTATTTTCAATTACTGATTTTTTATCTACAATAATTGGTATATATTCTATAAATTTATTTGTAGTTGATTTAAAAGCATCTCCTTTATTTGTTCTAAGATAATAACCTTGTGTTAATTTACTTGTCTGGTCGCCTTGTTTAATAATTTCACATTCAAATTTAAAATATAATTTATTATTCGAATCATATAAGTCAGACACATATGGTATATTTATTGTTAGAACATTGTGTTCAGAAACATCTGTAGTAGATAAAACCTGTGTATCATCTATATTAACAATGCTTAATTTAGGAGAAGATATATCATAATATGTATCAGTATCTCTTAATGAAAAATCATGAACTTTAAATGTATATGAATGATATGGTTTTAATATTAATACTATATCATCTACAGAATTTACATTTAATTTCATAGAATAATATTGAACACCTGATAACTTAGTTGTTCTATATAATTTAGGTATAATTTCAAATTCATTTACTGTATTTATTTGTTTTACATTAGTATTTGTAACACTTACATAATTTGTTAAATTATTTAACCGTGTTACTAATTTATTAGTTGGATTTTTATTTGTATCATTGTCTAAAATAGAAAATATATCTAAACTATCGTATTTAAATGATATATTATTTGTTAAACTAATATTATTATTAACAATATCAGTATATGTAATATTGTCAGAAGACGTTTTATATTTTTCTGAATTATTATAAGATAAATAATATTTTTCTTGATTATTATAAGTAGTATTATTAGAATTAGCAAAATTTAAATAATATTCATTATTTATTGTAGAAGTAATAATTTTATTATTTAATAAATAATTTTTTGTAGAATTAAATATGGAATTGTTTGTTTCTGTATTTCCTATTTCTGCAGTGGTATTTATTGTATCAAAATGTAAATAATTAGGTGTAACTATTGTACCTCCAGTATATTGAAATATTTTAAGTGTATAATCAGTACTAATATTAATATCTTCATATAACTTAAATGTATCATCAAATTTAAGATTCATAATATAATTATAATTTATAGTGTTACCTATTTTTTTACTTTTATTGCAAATTATAGTACCTTTGTAAGTTTTACTTGAATTATATAATATAAAATGACATTTATCAAAGTTTATATTGTTATAATTTGAAGAAGTATTATAATAAATATCATCTATATTTTCTAAAAATGGTATAATATTTATATCAAGAACTCCATATATTGTTTCTATTACAGGTTCTGTTTCTACATTACTATTCGCATAATATTTTAAATCACCTAATGTAGAAATTTTCATATTATATTTAAATTTACTTTCATATAAACAATCACTATAATAAAATAATATAGGATTAATATTAGGATTAATATTTAATATAATTTTACTATTAATTTCACCACATTTTCCTGTATAAATAATATTATCACTCGCTTTATTTGTAGCAGTTTCATTTAAATAAAATGTAATATTTTCATCAATTAATGAACTATTAGAAATATCCAGAATAACGGTTCTAAAATCAGTAATATATAAATTAGTGGAAACGATATTTTTATCTGATATGGTATCTATAGATTTAACATTATTAAAAATATTATTATTAAATACAAATTTTTTACTTGTTGTTTGTTTAAATATTTCTCCAGAAAAATATTCAGTTTGTAATAATTCTAATGTATATGTATTTAATAAATCCGAATTAGGTAATGTATTATCTGTATCAGATAAATTAAATTGTATTGGTTTAGATAGGTAAGTATCTGAAATTTTATTTTCCGCATTATCCAAATCATTTACAATTAATTTTCCGTAATTTACTATTTTTTCACCCACTGTATCTTTTAATATCTTTAATGTATATATATATGTATTTTTAGGATAAGTTGAATTTGTATTTTTTTCAGTAAGTACAATATTTATATATTGAATTTTATTTGCAATAGGTGTTACTGTTAATGAATTTGCAGTATTTATAATAGAATCATTTAAATTTATTTGAATTGTGTTATATTTAGTATGCGTTGTAAAACCTGTAATTACAAAAGAAGTTACGTCAGGATGAGTAGTTATTAAATATTCATATACTCCTGGAACAAATGAATTATCATTACTACCAGTATTTGGTTTATAATGTATAGTAAAATATTCAGTAGGTAATGTTGTTCCAATAAATGTTTTTAATGTAAAAACATCTTCATCATCAGTTAATTTAAAATTTGTACTATCATTATTTGTATAAGTAACTGCTGTCGTAATATTTTTAATAAGTAAATAATCGTATTTTTTATTAGAAACTGTACTTTTAATATTATCAATATCAAGAATAGTACTATTATGACCGGTTGAATATTTAATTTTATAATCTAAATTTGAGTTAGTATCTCTATATGTAAATCTATATTGAATATTTTTATGAATATTTATAGTTCTATTAAAACCTGAATCATAATTATCATATTTAGAATTTGAAATAGAAGATATAAATATTTCGGAATCATTCTTATAAGATAAAATATAAGTAGCACTATCAATGATAAATTGATATGATTTATCAGTAGATAAATACTTATTTTTTAGGTAGAAATGGGATATGTCATTTTGGAATAATTTTTTTAATCCAATATTTGTTTGTGTTAACTGATAAAATGTATCTTCTAAATCTCCTGATATATCTATACGTTCTTCGGTTTCACTATAGTCATCTGATAAAAATATTTTTTTTTCAGTAATAAGTAACATTTTATAATTCGTTAATAGTTTTTGATTGTTTGATAGGTTTGTTACTGGACCAGTATATAAAATAGGCGATGAGTAGTATATACCAGAATAATATAAAAATGAATTCATTAAATTAGTAGTATCTAGCGTAAAACCTTCATTTACAGTATGTGTTAAAATGTTATTATCAAACTTAGATGAATCAATAACACCCTCTGAATCGGTAGAATAATTTTTATTATATTCGTTAATAAATATCATAAATTTAAATGTTGATACTTTATACGAAGTTTGTAAAAATTTATATTTTTTATTTTGTAAAAGTGTTAAAGGTAATTGTAATTTAGATGTATTAGATAAGTTTGAATTAGAATAGAATTCAAAATATGATAATAAGGGATATGTTTCATTAAATTCTTCTTTTACATAAATTGTAATTGTTTCAGTTGTAATTATATCAGACATGGTAGTTGTATATTCTTTATTTATTATAGTATTATCAAAATTTAATTTAAATTTTAATGATTCTATTTGCAAATCTTTAAAAAATAAAATATGATTTTTTTCTTCAAATGTGGTATTATTTTTAAAAACAACCTCATAATTAGGAGTCATTTTATTCAAAAAATATTCATCTACTGATATAGTAGAATTTATTAACTTAGATTCTTTTATTGATAATAAATAATTAACCGGGGAATTTATAATTTCGATTGAACTACCGATATTTCGGACTGTTGGTGAATAATAATATAAGGAAGTATTTGTATTTGTTTCTAATAATTTTAGTTTTATTAAATGAACATTAGTATCTAAATCACTTTTATAGGTAACTTCTGTTGTTTTATATTCAATTATTGTATTTTTATTTATTCCATCATTAAATAATGATAATCTAAAATTATATACTAAAACATCTGATATATCGAAATAATATATAGTATTTAATAAAATTTTAGGAGTATATTTTTCCATTCCATTTATATGAAAAACATTATTACCAAGTAGGGTTTTTTCATAAGTTACTTTAAAAATTCTATTTAAATCTAAATCAATATCAGGATTATAATTACTACGATGATATTGTTTAAATTTATATTTTAAACCTCTATATAAATTTATATTTGAAGGTGTAGAAAAATTTGAATCAGTATAATAAGAATAGGTAAATTTGTTATTAATATAATTTAATTTTAAATAATAATTTGTTATAGTATTATTATCAAAATTATAATTAGATACATCGCTTTGTTCTATAGTATATTTTTGATTTTTTATAAATCTAAATGATGTATTTGTATTATTTATTACATTTAATTGTTGATCATATAATGTAATATCATATTTATTTGAGGTTGTATTTTTTATTAACTTTGTTGTTAAATTATTATTAGAGAGAATATTATCTGGATATTTAATAATATTATCATCATTATCATTAAATTTAAAATCTCGGATAATATTTGTATTATTATTAAAATAAATTTTTAATGAATCACCCTTTTTCAATTTTTTTAAGGATAATATATAATTTGTAACTCCTTGTAAAATTGTTTTTTCATATGAAATATTATTTATATAATATTTATATTCTGATGTGAAGGGATATGAACTATTAAATGTAATATTATTTAATCTGGTATCCAATGATAATATATTAATAATACCTCCCATATTTCGGGTATTTTTATTGTAATAATATATTTTACGGGGAGTTTCATTTTGGATTAAATCAATAATTAAACTTACAGAATTATCTGTATTAATTTTTTTTGAAATAAAATTGTAATTCTGGATTTTTTTAAAATTTATAAGACCATCTTTTATATCTGAAAATTGAATTAAATCATTTGATTTATCTGTACTATTTACAATTTCTAAAATAGATATACTATTATCTATTTGTATTTCATATTTATTAGAAGTATATAAATCAATATTTTTTAATAAAGTAGTTGTATCATTGTTTTGTACAAAATAATATTCATTTACATATGCAGTATTTTTATTTTTAATTAATTTATATATATTAGTATCTGTAATATTGTCATTATCTACAACAAATTCATAAAAATTTCCTTCTTTATTATTATTCAAATTTAATGAAATATTTTTTTCTAAATTTAATAATATTGTTTTTCCCGAATAATTATCGTTTACTATAAATTGATTTAATTTAAAATTACCACCTATTACATTATTAAAAGTACTATAATAACTAACATTAATTCCACTTATAGTTTTATAATCTATATATAATGAAATATGTTTAAATGACCCAACAGTAGAAAAGGTCGTTTTATAATACTCAGTTGTTAGACCAGACGTCATAAATTTTAATAAATAATCAGTAATATTTGCTTTTTTTACAGAAAGTAATAAATTAGTTCTCATTAATGCAAATATTTTTTCTTCTATTATTGTTCCATTTTGTTTTGTATTTATAAACATTAAATCTAAATTGTCCAATGGTGTTAATAACTCATTTGATACAACATCAAATTTATAATTATAATGAATAATATTATTATTTATAGGTAATTTATTATAATCTTTATCACTAATTGTTATATATGAATTTTGTTTAGGTTGAAGTATAAATTGGTCTAAAAGTAATATAGGAATTTTAAATACCTTATCAACACTATTTATAGTACATTTTATATATAAGTAATATAATTTAGTAGGTAATTCTGTAGGTAATGTAGAGATAGATTCAATTGTGATATTAATAAAATCTTCTTTATTATCAGCACTACTAGTAAAAATAAATTTTTTTTTTGTATTTAAAATATTATTTGTTAATATATTAGTATTTATATTTATATCACATAAATAAGTGATAGTATTAGATAAATATGTATTATTAATATAATTTATATTATATTCAATATCTCTATTTGTAAGTAAAAAATAACGATCTTTATTATGGTTATAAATAACCGAATTAAATTCATTATAAATAATAAGATTGTTTTCGAGATTATTATAATCAATATTTAATATTGATGTTTTTGATAAAATCTCAGCTCCATCCATATCATTATTAATAGATGAAGAATATAAGTATCCAGGGTATTTAATACTATTATTATTTAAATTTAATAAATAACCTGGTGTAGCAGTAGTATTAAATAAATCTAAACTCTTATATTCATTATTTAATGTATCTTTTAATTTAAAATTAAATACAGGGTATTTATAGACATATTTTAAAGTATTATTAGGTGAATCAAAATTATATTTTATTTCATTATAATAATCTATATAAGTATATAAATCATATTGTTGCGTAGTTGTTATATTTGTAATAGCATTATATTCAGGAGATAATGTATTAAATTTAAAATTATATTTAGTATTCATTAAAATAGAATCAAGTGGCTCATTTGTTGATTCATTAATTATGTTATATTTATATCCAGTTGTAGTAGTATTTATATTTACAATATAATTAAATTCGACGGGATTAGGATATGTAGTTATAATATTATTTATATTATTATTTGTGTCATTTTTTTCAATAATATAATAATTATTACCGTCGCAATAAAATTTAATATACTCACCCTTTTGACATGATTTAAATGTTAATGAAGAACCAAATAATGACGAATAATCTATGGTTATATCCGTTCTTTTTAGATATAACCAATCAGTTCCTATGAATTTAGAATTATCCAACGGGGATTGACTTGTTTTAAAAATTATTGAATTTGTACTTGTTGAATTAAAAATAAATTCGTAATTAATACCATTATTAATTGGTGGTAGAGTAATTGTGATATCTTTATTTATACTATCTATTAAATATAATGTTCCAGATGAAGTTTCTGTTAAATTAACATCTACTGAAATAGTATAACTATTTATATTTCTAACAATTAAACTATCTGTTTCAATAAGGTTAAATCTTCCATCTTTTAATACCTCCATATTATTATTATATAATATATTATTTAAATTTTTTTTAAGTATTAGATTAAAATATTTTTTCTAATTAAATATTAAATGACAAGTGGAATAATACAATTAGTTTCGAGTTCAGATTCTACGCCATTTTTAACAGGGAATCCACAAATAACTTTTTTTAAATCATTATATAAAGCATATTCAAATTTCTATATTACACAAATCGAACAACAAATAAATGGCACTCCCAATTTTGGAAATACTATTAATTGTATTTTAAGTAAATCTGGAGATTTATTAAAAAATATATATTTAGATATTACTTTACCCGATTTAAATAAACCAACTTCTACCTCTTGGTATGGTTATACAAATAATATTGGTTGTAATATTATTGATAACATTTCTTTTAAAATTAATGACATTATTATTGATAAATTATATGGTGAATCTATAGATATTTATAATAATATATATGGAAATGATGTAACCGATTTAGTTTTAGAATATAACAGCGAACATAGTATAAGAAATACGGGTTCTTCTATACCATTAGAAAAAAGACACTGTTATATTAAATTACCTTTTTGGTTTTCTAAAAATACAGGCTCAGCGTTACCGCTAATTGCGTTAAATAATAGTAATATTAGTATAGATATTGAATTTAGGAAAATGATAGATGTAATTAAAATAGATAATTATAATAATTTAGGAAATGTTACAATCAAATCTGATTCTGAATTTGAATGTAAAATATTTACTGAATGCATATATTTAGATGAAAAAGAAAAACAATTTTTTTCAACCCAACCACACGAATATCTAATTGAACAATTACAATATAATGGAGACGATACTATTACTCGGTTCGAAAAAAAAAAAGATATATTTTTAAATTTTAGAAAACCCGTTAAAGAGATTTTTTGGGTCATTTCTACAGATAACACAAATATTGATATTAATCTACAAAATGATTATAATAATATATCTAAATATACAAGTTATTATTCTAATTATAAAGATACATTTGATACATTAACTATAAAATTAAATAGTATGAATTTATTAGAAAATGAAAAATCCCATTATTTTAGAATATTACAATCTAATTTATATCATAATTTAAATAGAAAAAAATATATTTATTCATATTCATTTAGTTTAAATCCAGACAAATTTCAACCATCTGGTGCTCTTAATTTTTCAGATTTAAATGACGCTTTATTTTCATTTACATTTAAAAATAATGATGCGAACACATTAATTGATTCGGGTTGTTCTACCAATGGAATTATTAAAATATTTGCATATAATTATAATATATTAAAAATTGTTTCTGGACAAGCTAGTGTTGGATTTATCTAAATAAACCTTTAAAATGGATTATATAAATAACTATTAACAAATTCAATTGAATTACCTAATAATTCACCTTCGATATTCCATATATATTTATTATTTATTTTTTCTATACATATAATTTTAATTTTTCCATATTTAAATAAACCACCATTATAATTTGAACCATTATTTAATGACATTTTTTTTATGATAATATTTTCAGATAAATCTGTTTGTATAGTAGTTGTATCTAATATTTCAATATTAGAAGAAACCGTTTTACAGTGTAAATTATTTTTATTTGATATGAATAAACTACCTTTTATTCTATCATAATTTTCTAATGTTTCTATATTATCTTCACAAGAAATATTTAAAATATTAATATTAATATTAAAGATAATATCATAAGATAGGCCTACATATATATTTTTAGATGGTAATATTATAGATATATTTTGATTTGTATTATTTATTATTAGCAATTTATTAGAATAACTAATTAATAAATTATTTATAGAATCATTTAATTTAATTATATTTAAATTTTCATTGTATAAAAAAGTATTATATATTAATTTATAACTAATATCTATATTTTTAAATTTTGAATCATATAGAATTTCATTATTACCTATATTTTTATTTAAATTTGTGAATATAATATTTCCCGAGTGTAATGTTTGTGTTGAATTTTTTATATTCCAAATAAATTTATTTTTTTTTATATCTGGAATATTTTTAATATATAATTTACTCATAATATTTCCTGTATTATTTTCATTTAATTTATTATATTTTTCATTTTTATTTAAATATATATCAAAATAACTTACTACGGAATTATATGTTAATTCAAATATATAATTATAATTATTATACAATACTATATCTAAATTATTAGATGTTAAATTTTGATTTTTATCTATATAAATACAATCTTTTGTATCCTGATATAATGAAGAATCACTCTCATCGTGTAATATAGTTTGACCATCATTCGAAATTAATTTAATATTAATTAACTGATCTAATATAACTAATTTTCCACTTAAATGTTGTTCATAAATAATTTTGGTCGCATTAAATTTATATATAGACCATGTATAATTCCTTGATTTATCAATTAATTTAAATTTATGTGTTGTTTTTATTATATTACCTGAATCTATTATTATTTTATTTAATCCATACTGGTATGTTATACCCGTTTTTGTAGTAGTATCTAAATTATATATTTGATTTTCAAATATAGTAAAATAATAATTACCATAAGTAATAGTATTTTTTACTGTTGTATCTGAAAAATAAAAATTATAATTTATATCACTATATAATTCTATTGTATTTTCATTATCATTCTTTATAATACATTTTAGTTTATTTAATTCAATTGATGAATCATTTATTAATATATTATTACTAAGATTAAGATTAATATCTGCCATTATTAATTATATAATTTATATTATAATTTATTTAAGTATAAATACCTATCAATTAATTATTTCATTTACATTTTTTAACATATTAATACATATTATAGATTGTTCCTACACCTATTTTATTTTCTACATCAGTAAATATATTATATTTACCTATTATAGAACTTGGTAATGTTATTGTATTTTCGGTTGAATTATTATATGCTTGAATATCAATTATATTAAAAAAACCTGATATTATTTCTATGGTTGATTTTTCTATTTTATATTGAATTACATTTAATTTTTTATAATCTGTTATTGTTTTATTATATAATGGTTGTATATTGAAATCTAAAGCATCCGCTGTTCCTATTCCCACTGTTCTATCAAAATCATTTAAAAATGATAATGTATTTTTAGTATTATTAGTATTATTAGTATCTATATCTTTTAAAGAAATAAAACCATCCACACTTGGATTTAAATATAAATTTTTATTAATTTTTATATTATATAAATTATTTGTATCAGATGAATCATATGTTTCTGAATTATATACTATTAATGAAGTTTCTATATCAAATAGTTGAATAATATAAGATAAATTTAAAAATAAAGAAATGTTATTATTTTCTATTTTATTAAAATAAATCTCATTTGTTGTTGGATGTTTTGTAGTCCCACAAATTATTTTTTTTTTATTTCCCTTATTTAATAAATATAATGTTAAAATCATTTTTATTGAACTGTTTCCTACTATTGATTTAGGAATTTTTATATCTCCTATTAAATTACCAGATATAAGCCAATATCCTACCTGATTTGTTATTGGTATATTACAATTATTATTTCCAATATAAACTAAATCTATATATCCACCATTATTCAACCCCAACGAAGCGGTTGGTATAAAAATAATATCATTATTTTTCAATATTTCATCAGTTATATTTATTATTTTTTTTGTTAAATTATTTTTCAATATTTCATTATTAATAGTATTACTATTATTATTTATTTTACAAGAACCCTTAAATTTATCGTTATCATATTTACAATGTATAAGGAGACTGTTTTGTTTATTTGTTATTAAAATTCTATGTTTAGTTCCTATTTTTTGACTGGTTAATTCTATATCAATATCCATATTATAATCTGTTGTATTTAATATATAATCAGAATGACTATTATTTAATTTAAGTGTTTTACAATTATTTAGTGTAATATCTAAAATATTATTACTATAAGAATAATCTAACTTATTCGTTTTTAAGGTATCTACTTCTAAAACATTAAAATTCTGAGAAGTATCCATTATATTTTATATATTATTTTATTATTATTCTATATATTAAATGTATGTTTTAATGAGTTTAAATATTCATTTGGATAATTTATTTTTTCTCTCCCCATATTACATTTTACATCTCCTATAAAAAATGTATAATAATTAAAAGTTTCATTATATGTTCTTTTTTGTTCTCCTATATAAATTAAAAATCCTATTATTATTAATCCAATTATTAGTTTTAATATATAATCATTATATTTTTCTATATATTCTAAATGGAGTTTTTCATTTGTATTTATTATACTCATTTCTAATTTTCTTTTTAGTCTATCCTTATATAATTGAACTATAAAACTAATAATAAATATAAATATTATTAAATAATTAATATATTCGGTTGTTTTAGAACTTAATATAAAAATAATATATAATATAAAAGAAATTTTAAACAATTTGAGCAATGAAGTATTTAAATCAATTGTAAATGCTAGTGTTAAAAATAATGTTAAAAACCCTAATATATGCTTTATAACCATACTTTCATTTAATAATTTTATTAATCTACACCCTAATAATTCTCCTAAATAATTACCAGATATTATAAATATAAATAAAAATAGACCCTTAAATATATACTCATTATTATCTAATTCTAACATTTAATATATATATATATATATATTATAAAAATATTTATCATATATAAGAATTTATCCAATTCCACTCATCTATAGTATCATTTTCATCCCACCACCAAATAATAGGATTTGTCCATTTTAATGTAATATGATTTTTTTTACAAATAAGTTTTCTTAACATATTATTCTTAATTACATCATAATAATAATAATCTTTCATATTTTTATAATGTATGTAGTTAGGATTTTTACGAAAATATAATAAATTATGAAATATATTTTTTTTTAGTTTTTTTTTTATAGTTTCTTTTAAATTTATCCATTTTTCTGATTCTTTATTTACTATAGATATAATCATTTCTGTTAAATCTTTTGAAAAATGATAATCTAATGATTTTTTATACCATAAGTTCAATTCATTTTTAGAAAACATTTTTATATATAAAAGTGGTTAAATCAATTTATAACTTAAAATATATTATATAAAATGGATAAAACTATTAAAGAACAAATAATAGAAATTAATAAATTGGATTTATCACTTGAAGATAAAAATAAAAAAATACAAAAATTATATATTCAAAATAGTAATTCGAAAAATGATACTATTGAAACAATCATAGAATGTAATCACTATAATAATAATTGTAATTTATATTGTGATATATGTATGGATTATTTTTCATGTAGATTATGTCATGATAGCATAGTAACTTCACATACTTTTGATCGTTATAATGTAAATAAAATTCAATGTGTAAAATGCGATATAGAACAAGAAGTATCAAATGAATGTATAAAATGTAAAATTAAGTTTGGTGTTTACTACTGTGATATATGTAATTTATATGAAAATGACAATATAGAAATATATCATTGTGATAAATGTAATATATGTAGAAAGGGTAAAAAAGAATCATTTAAACATTGTATAGAATGTAATGGTTGTATTAGTATTAATAGTTTCGATACTCATAAATGCATTAATAAAAGTGTTGAGAGCAATTGTCCAATATGTATGGAATCTATATTTTACAGTGTAAAACAAATTACTTTTATGAAATGTGGCCATTATATTCATTTAGAATGTTTGCAAGAGTATTCCAAGGGTAATTATAAATGTCCATTATGTTTAGTATCATTATGTGATATGTCGGAACAGTGGGATAAAATAGATAATTATTTATTATTAAACCCTATACCAAATGAATATAAAAAAAAAGTTAATATAGTATGTTATGATTGTAAAAAACATAGTGAATCCGATTTTCACTTTGATTATGTAAAATGTTTAGAATGTAATTCATATAATACAACAATTAAATAGTAAATTGTAAAAAAAATATAATATTTATTATAATGAATAACAAAGTGTTTATTCTTATTTTTGGTTTATTTATTATTTATTTTTTATATAAAAAAAATATAATAAAAGGGGGTGAATATAAAGGTATAAAGCCTGGAACTATTGATGGGAGATACGAATTAGCCAGCGGACCTATTGAGACCACAGATTACGCCCAGGTTCTAATAGGAAATGATTGGGCTGGACCGAATAAACGTGGTGCGGGTTATATTTGGAAAAATCCCGCAGGACAAAAATGGTTTATTGATAAGGGATTAATGCCTAAAACAGGTTATCCAAAAGGAATGCCTATTGTTCCAATTAAAATTATTAGAAATGACAGTAATCAAATAACGGGAATAATAAATTCAGATGGTAGAAAATTTAATAGATTTGGTGATTTATTAAAACCTTCAGTTAATGATTTACCTAAAAATAAACTAATTTCGAATGTAAATAAAAAAAAAGTAGAAGTTAATATAAACAATAAAATGAATAAATTTAACAATTATTCTATGGTAGAATTAGAAGAAGCACTAAAAATAAAGAAAAAACAAAATGAATTAAATAATATGCCACAAGTACATTCGACATTATCAAATTATGAATTATATTTAAAATTAGGAACTAATAATTCTTCATATTCTATTATTAAAAATGGAACATATTGGGCGGATAAGGCATATCAATTAAACGCTTCTCAAGTAGATTATGATAACGTAATGGGAAAAAACATAGATGAACGCGAAGAGGAATTTAATTCTATTCAAAAAATTTACAGTATTAAAGATAACATTCAGGAACAAAATGAAGTGCAAGAAATGGCAACTATGGATAATAACAAAATGAACAATGAAGAAACTATGGATAATAACAAAATGAACAATGAAGAAACTATGGATAATAACAAAATGAACAATGAAGAAACTATGGATAAAAAAACAACTATGAATAAGGATAATACAGTTTTATGTCCTGGAAAACCAAATGGTGAATATTGTGATGGAATTGGTGATTGTTGGAGAACAAATTTTTGCGAATGTCCTAAGGCACAGAATTTATGTAAAAAAAATATGGCAAACAAAATAATGAAGGATTTTAATATAAATGAAAATGAAGAAGTTGATAGAATATTGGGTATTTTCCATGGTAACAAAACATTACTACATAATTTACCTAAAAATGATACTATAAATGATACTAAAAATGATACTACAAATGATACTAAAAATGATACTAAAAATGATACTAAAAATGATACTAAAAATAAAACAGAATTTAAAAAAGCAGTTAATATTGTTGATTCTGATTTAAATAGTAATGTTGAGAGTGACAGTTTTGAAGAAAACTAATAGGGAAGTTAGTAATATATAAACACTAACACATTAAAAATGTGCGAGGGATACATTAGAAAATGATGATAATATAGAAAAACATTTACATACTTTAATTAAAAAAATATATTTTTTTTTTAATTTATATATATTATAGAATGAATAAGTTATGTATATTAGTCTTATTTAATGTTATATTATTTTTAGTATTAATATATACTCAAAAATGCAATACAATGCAAACTGGTGGAGAAGAAGATAAAATGAATATAAATACATTTATGGATGATACAAAAGCATGGTGTTCAACAAATTATGATAATATAGTAAAAATGACACAGGCACATGCATTATGTAAAAATAGTGGAGCAGAAGAGTACAATAATATTAGTGGTGTAGTAAATTCGGGGGAAGCAGTTTCTGATATTTTATATAAATAAATTAATAAAAATTAAATATATTAGTATTCATTAAAATATATTTATTTTTTTTTTTACAAATATATGATAAAATAAAATAAAAAATAAATAAAATATAAAAACATTTTTCAAAATTGATTTTTGTTTATTTTGTAAAACAACAAATAATGAATATCACTTATAAGAAAAGAAAATTCAATAACGCTAATGCTAAGGAGGAAGAAATGGAAGAGGGTAGCGCAATGGATATTCTAGGACAACTTGGAGGGGGGAAACTAGATATTAATCGAATGGGAAATAAGATTTATTTTTATGAGGAGATTCATAAAGATACAATCCTTGAACTAGTTAAACAAATTCAACTACTTACATATGAATTGGAACTTCAAAGTAGTAAATATGGTTTTGACCCTCATATTGAGCTACATATTTATTCACCTGGTGGAGACGCATTTATGGGATTATCTATTTATGATTTTATCAAAAAAAATGCGGTCCCCATTTATACTTATATTGATGGAAATATTGCAAGTGCGGCCACATTTATGTTTCTGGCGGGACAAAGACGTTTTATGTCCCCAAATTCTACTGTATTGATTCATCAAGTATCAACCTCATTTTGGGGAAAATTCGAAGATTTGAAGGATGAGGTAAAAAATACAACTGAAATTATGAAGATTGTGCGAAATCTATATAGTGAAACTACTACAATGAAAAAGAAAGACATTGATGCGATTCTTAAAAGAGAATTATTTCTAAATTATGCGGAATGTGAAAAAATTGGATTTATTACGGATAGTTCCTAAATTAACATTAGAGCTAAAATAATATAATTAAAAGAATCAAATAAACTATCATCAATAGATTCAAAATTAGGTTCATTTTTTTTAAATAAATTTTCGGTTCTTTTTATTTTGTCACCAAGTCTAACTAAAATACCAATAGTTATATAATCCATAAAAGCATCACCATAATCATTATTTTTTTTTTTGAATAAATCACGAGATTCTTGATAAATTTTATCTGAATTTTTATTATACTTATGTTTACCAAATGATACAATACATGTTAACAGAATATATAGGCAATTTTTAATATTTTCTATATCTACAATTTCTATTTTCCAATTATATATTTTCATAAAATGTTTAATTTTATTTCCATATTCAATAAATGCTAAAATACAATTATCTGAATTATGTAAGGAATTTAAATAAGTAAGAAAAATAGATTTCTTATTTATATTAATCCAAACATTATCATATTTTTCTAACCATTTTTCTGTGGAAGACATGTTTAAATATAAGTATTATTTTTTTAAATAATATTATATAATATTATATTTAAATTTAAATAATATTATATATATATATATATAATTTATGTCATATCCTATATATAAAATAAGCATTCCAAATGAAAGAACTATTTTACATTTTTGTTTAGATGGGGAAATGAGCGAAACTGGTGAAAATGATAAATGTATGAATATGTATATATATGAAGACGATACACTTGTGGAAGTTATAAATAAAATAAAAATAGGAATATTAAATAATATTGAAGATTATAGAACTGAAGAATTTGAAAATATTGCTGGTTATTTAACAACCAATTGGAAATATTACGATGATTTGTTTAAACTAAAAGAATATGTATATTCGATTATATTAAAAGAGAATTGTACTATAGACATTTTAAATAAAAAATTGGGAAAAATTAATAAAATGTATGATGGTTCAATAGATGAAATTGATATAACTGATGATAATATTGATTTTACTAAAATTAAATCAATTGATGAAAAAAATGATATGGTAATTGGATATTATGATAGATTTATGAATAATTTATATTATATTACTAAAAATGAAATGGACTTAAATTTAGATAGAATTATAGAGAATGAACTAAATAAACCTATAAATAGTTATTATAATATAATAAATAATGAAATATTAAGTATACGAGAGTATAGTTTTCATATAGTAAAAAATGAGGAATTTATAAAAAATAATTATATATCTATACCAAATTACTTATCATCTATGGGAACAAAAGATATTTTGGAAAGTATTTATAGTAATAATAATGAAAACAGAATAAAATTAGATAGCACATTAACAAATGATTTTTGTAATGATATGATAGATAATATATCATATCTAAGCTTAGAAATTCATAATTATGAACCGATAGATTTTAAATCAAAATACAATCTAATAGAACTAACAGAAGAAATACCATTTTGTATATTATCGCAAAAAGAGGGAAAAAAAATTTCAAAAAAATATAAACTTTTAAAGCAGAATAAAATACCATTCATAAAAAGGGATAAATTAAATGAATTCATTGAGGAAAAAGTTTCGTATAAAAATTCTGTTTTGTTTAAAATTTATTTATTAAAAAATATGAAAAAAACACGTGATTTTATAAACGTTTATTTAATTGACGAAAATTATTTTTATATAAAATTTAATAATATTAATCAAAAAATTAAACTAGATACTATCATTGAAAACATTAACAATATACTGAGATTATTAAAATTAAAAATAGCAGATAAAAATGAAATAACTATAGATGATTTTCACTATTATAATGATAATAATACAATTAAATTAAATGACCCTAATAATTTTAATTCAAGTAAAATTAATTTATTAATAAAGGGAAACCATATAAAAAGTTCCGAATATGAATCACATAAATTTTTGTATTTTATATCTATATTTAATACTTTTTTTGATTTAGAACTAGAAGATGCCTTAGATGTACATTTAACAAAAGAAATTGAAATAAAAGGAGAGTTAGAAACAAAGAACGAAAAAAAAAAAATAACTAAAATAAATACAGAAAATGGATTTAAAAAAATAAACTATGATAAACAAAGTCATAATTTGGATGAAATACGTAATTTAAAAATTATAAATAAAAAAAAAATTAAATTAATTTATAAAAAATCATATAATTATGATTCATATAATTATATACATAAATTTTTTAAATATGTTGTAACATTCAACGAAAAAGACGTTAAGACAGATTTTAATTGTAATGATACTCAAAATTATCATAATTTTTTAATAAATTATGGAGAAGATCCTAGTTTAAATGCTGCCAAAATGTTAATAGATATTAATAGAACACAAAAATCGACTGGAGATTTAATCGAAGAAATGAAAATGAAAACTATAAATAAATTAATAAGTGGCCCTTTTTGCGATAATATAAAAAAACAAACAAATAAAAAATGTTCGATTACCATAAATTCTATTGCGGGAGGTGTGTTTTTTATGGATTTAGAAAATATATATTCGTTCAAAGATTTATATAATATATGTAAATTATTTAAAATGTATACAATTTATTCAAATCAGTATAATAGTAGATTTACTTTTAAAAATTCTGAAAGATTATTATTATCAACAATAAATCCATATGTAGAAAAGGGTAATAATGTTTATAATATATATAATAGTATTTTTAATAACTATAATATTTCTAAACAATTAAATAATAATAGTAAAAAAGCGTATTACATTTACAGTATTTATCAAAATTTTATAACAAATATACGAATTGAAGAGGAAATAGAAGATTTTTTGTTAGAAGATGAATTTTCAGATGATTCAGATAGTGATACAGAAGAAGGATCAAATGTTTTTGATAGTGATGATGAAGATAATATAGAACTTTTTGATTATAAAAATATAAATGAATATTTAATTAAATTTAATACAGTTGACACAAATTTATGGGAAAATATTATGAAAAAATATGTAACAACTACTAAAAGTATAAACTTTATTTGTGAAAAAAATCGTCGTCCATCTGTAATTGATGGAGATTATTTAAAAATATTATTAGCAAATGAAGATAAGAATAGAATAAAAATAAAATCTGGAAAACAGGTTCAAATAGTTAAACCATTAACGGATATATTTGAATTTGAAAATAATAATATTATTCTTGAAAATTTTAATAAAAAACCAATAAATCTTTATATGGGTAGAGAATATACAATTAATATTAAAAATGAACCATATCATG
>TARA_B110001452_G_scaffold107496_2_pt1 | contig 23591 bp, 15 predicted proteins | sample TARA_B110001452 | Tara Oceans TARA_B110001452 (sample SAMEA4396971) | marine metagenome | biome: Polar Biome; feature: [DCM] deep chlorophyll maximum layer (ENVO:01000326); material: water (ENVO:00002006), including particulate matter (ENVO:01000060) such as... | depth 25 m
AGATTTTAGACCCTGCCCAGGGTTAATTACTAATTTTCATGCTCCTGGAGGACATGGCGTTAGGATTGACACTCATGTATATGCTAACTATACAATACCTCCTTTCTACGACTCTATGATTGCAAAAGTGATTACTGTAGCACAAACGAGAGTTGAAGCAATTGCTAAAATGACAAGAGCTTTAGATGAATTTGTAATTGAAGGAGTAAAAACCACAATACCATTTCATCAAAAACTAATGAAACATCCAGATTTCATAGACGGAAACTATACCACTAAATTTATGGAAGACTTTAAGATGTAATAAATCTAAAAATTTCACAAATGTCTAAAACTAATTTAGAATGCTGTGCAAATTCAATAAACTCTGCACTAAATGGCATAAAAGCAGGCGCTAGCAGGATAGAACTGTGTCAAAATTTAGAGCAAGGAGGAATCACCCCATCACGAGATGATATAATGAAATTAAGAATAATTTCAGATATAAAAATACATATCTTAATACTCCCAAAAGCTAATCAGTTCCAATATACTGAGTTGGAATTTCAACAAATTTTAGAAGATATAAAGTTTTGTAAAAAACTAAAATGTGATGGCATAGTAGTAGGTGCCTTGAACTCCAACTTATCAGTAAATAAAACTCAAACTAAATGTATGGTAGATATAGCTAGACCTATGAAAGTCACATTTCATAGAGCATTTGACTGTACGATAAATATGAATCAGGCTTTAAATGATATAATCGATTGTGGATGTGATTATTTGTTAACATCAGGACAGAAAGAAAATGTGATTGACGGAATTAAAAATCTTAAACAAATAGTTAAATTAGCAAACAAGAAGATTAGTATTATTGCTGGAGGCGGTGTGAATCATAACAATATTGCATCTTTATATGAGATTGGAATTAGAGAGTTTCATCTTTCCGGAAAAGAACCAAATAAATTTGGAGAATTAGAAACAAATTATGAAAACATTAATATGGCTGTTAAAAGAGTTGAATCTTTATAGAATTATAGTATATTTTTTAATAATTATATTTTTCTCCAGTTGTAATTCTAATGAAAATACTATTACTTTAGATGATTGGGTCTTCGAGCATGAGGATATATGGCGCAAAGCAAAAGTTCCTGGCAACAATTTCTCTGACTTACTTTCATACAACTTAATTCCTGAGCCTTTTTATGGAACAAATGAAGATTCTATTCAATGGGTTAGTAAAAAAGATTGGATTTATAAAAGTAATTTCTCTTTAAATACAAATTTTCTTGACGCAAATAAGCATTCAATTATTTTTAATGGTTTAGATACGTATGCTAAAGTTATTTTAAATGACTCTATTATTTTAAGGGCTGATAATATGTTTAGACGATGGGTAATTCCTCTAAAGGGCATACTAAAAGAAAGAAATAACATAGAAATACATTTTCAAAAAACATCAGAGCAGGAGATAATAAAAGAAAATCAGCTAGGATATAAACTTCCTGGTGGAAGTAAGGTTCATACAAGAAAAGCTGGTTTCCATTATGGTTGGGATTGGGGGCCTAAAATTAAAGTTTCAGGTATTTGGAGACCTATTGAAATAAAAGCTCACAAAATATCAGAGATAAAGGATTTATATATTGAACAAAAAAATATTTCCGACTCAATAGCAGATCTTAAACTTCATTTTGAGCTCGATGTATTAGAGAATTCATTATTTCAAATAAGTATAAATGAGTTAACATACGACATTCAACTTAATAAAGGGCTACAGAATATAGCATTAGATTACACAATATTAAAACCAGAGCTTTGGTGGCCACATGGATACGGAAAGCAAAAGCTATATGATATTCAAGCCTCATTAAAAAAAAATAATGTAACTCTTGAGAGTATTAATAAAAAAGTTGGTCTTAGAACAATTCAACTAAATACATCAAAAGATTCGATTGGTAAAAATTTCTTCTTTGAAATAAATGGAGAACCCATTTTTATGAAGGGAGCAAACTATATCCCTCAAGACAACTTTCAAAATAATGTAAGTGAAGATAAATATAGAAAGATTTTACAGCAAGTTGTTGCAGCTAATATGAATATGATTAGAGTTTGGGGTGGAGGAATATATGAAGAAGACATACTATATAATTTATGTGACTCTCTAGGGATCTTAGTTTGGCAAGATTTTATGTTTGCTTGCGCAATGTATCCCGATAATAACGAATTTTTAGAAAATGTTAGATTGGAAGCAATTGACAATATAAAAAGATTAAGGAACTATAGTTCAATTATACTTTGGTGTGGAAATAATGAAATTGCAGAGGCATGGCAAAATTGGGGATGGCAGAATTATCGCTCAAAAGATGAAATACAAAAAATTAGTCTGGGCTACAAAAAACTATTTGGTCAAATACTTCCATTTGAAGTGAAAAGATTAACTAATCTACCATATTGGGAAAGTTCACCTCAACTTGGAAGAGGCGATGAAAATCATCATCTTGAAGGGGATGTGCATTACTGGGGAGTTTGGCATGATGCTCAACCATTTTCAACTTTTGAAAAAAAAGTACCTCGCTTTATGAGTGAATTTGGATTTCAATCTTTTCCTGAACTATCAACAATTAAAAAGTTTAGTAAAGAGGAAGACTGGTTCTTAGATTCAAAAGTTATGCTTTCTCATCAAAAACATCCAAGAGGAAATTCACTTATTCAAGAATACATGAAAAGAGAATATAATCAACCTAAAGATTTTCATAAATTTATATATGCGAGTCAAGTTCTTCAGGCTGAAGGAATGCGAATAGGGCTGGAAGCACATAGAAGGTCCCAGCCTTATTGTATGGGAACTCTTTATTGGCAATTAAATGATTGTTGGCCAGTAGCCTCTTGGAGTAGTATTGATTATTATGGTAATTGGAAAGCACTTCATTATGTCGCTAAAGATGTTTTTTCACCATTGGCACTTTCAATTTCTAATAATAAAACAAAATATTCAGTTTGGGTTATGTCAGATAAGAGACAAAATATTACAGATACTTTATTTATCAATAGTTATGACTTAGATGGGATAAAAACACAAAAAACACGAAAAATAAATATTGATTTAACAAAGTTTGGAAGTCATAAAATCATTGATGATTATCAGAACATTAGTTCTGATGAATTTATAATCGCAAATTTCAAAAATCAAGATATATCTTCTAAAACAATTTTTACTTCAAAAATTAAAGACTTGCAATTTGTTAAACCAACATATAAAGTAGGTTGGTCAAAAAATCAATTAAAAATACAAGTAGATAAGCCAGCATTTCAAGTTTATTTTGAGTTGGCTGGTATAAAATTTGAATCTAATTATTTAACATTACTTCCTAATGTAGAATACACCATTAACTATAGCGGAATCCTAATAAATAAAGAAAATTTGTTAATTTGGTCTCTTTATGATTTAAATAAATAACTATGTCAAACAGAAGAAGTTTTATCAAAAAAACATCAATTGGTGCTTTAGGTGCAATTATAACACCAAAATTAGCTTCTTCTAAAATACATAAAGAGAATAGTCATTCTGTCAAAGGATTACCTATAGTTATCTCTACATGGCAGCATGGAATTGCTGCAAATGAAGAAGCATATAAATTAATAAACAAAGGGTTTCATGCAATTGATGCTGTTGAAGCTGCTGTATGTGTAACTGAAGCTGACCCTGAATGTACAAGCGTTGGATATGGAGGATGGCCTGATAGAGATGGTAATGTAACTTTAGATGCTTGTATTATGGACCACACCGGAAATTGTGGCTCTGTTAGTTTCTTACAGCATATTAAGCATCCAATTTCTGTTGCAAGAAAAGTAATGGATAAAACTCCTCATGTTATGCTTTCTGGAGAAGGAGCGCTACAATTTGCATTAAAAAATGGATTTCATAAAGAAGATTTACTTACAAGTAAAGCTAGAGAAAAATGGGAAGAATGGTTAAAGGATTCAAAATACAAACCAATAATAAATATTGAAAATCATGATACTATTGGCCTTCTAGCTATTGACAAAAAAAATAATATTTCTGGAGCATGTACTACTTCTGGTCTTGCATGGAAAATGCACGGAAGAGTAGGTGACTCTCCAATAATTGGAGCGGGTATGTTTGTGGATAATGAAGTGGGAGGATGCTGTGCTACAGGAGTTGGAGAGGCTGTAATGAAAACACTTGGATCATTTTTAATAGTTGAGCTTATGAGGCAAGGAGCAAGCCCCCAAGAAGCATGCGAAGAAGGTATCTCTAGAATTATAAAAAACCAGAATTACAAAGACATGCAAATTGGATATCTAGCAATAAATAAAAAGGGTGAGCATGGTGCTTTTGCTGTTCAAAAAGGATTTAATTACGCATTACATCAAAATGGTAAAAACAAAATGATTGACTCATTATCATTCATTAAATGATAAGACTATTCTTTCTATTTTTATTTTTTTTTAGCTCATGTATATCACAAATAAAAAAAAGTGATAGTTTAACCATTATTCCAAAACCCCACAGTATGACTCTTAGCTCTGGGGTATTTAATTTAAGTGAGAATACAGGAGTTAAAATTGATAGTTTATTTATTTCTGAATTAAATTTCTTGAAAAGTCTAATTCCATTTAATTTAAATGGTAATCAAAACTTCATAATTTTAAAAAACAATAATCTTCTAAAAAGTGAAGAATATTATTTAAATATTTCAAAAGATTCAATCACTATTGAGGCGTCTTCCTCAAAAGGACATATTTATGCAATACAAAGTCTAAGACAATTATTTCTAGATCATCAAAAAGTAAATCCAAAAATTTTAGAAATTCAATGTATGAAAATTCATGATTTTCCAAGATTTAAATGGAGAGGTATGCTACTTGATTGCTGTAGACATTTTATGGACATAAATTTCATAAAGCGTTACATTGACTTACTTTCTTATCATAAAATGAATATCCTACACTGGCATCTAACTGAAGACCAAGGCTGGAGAATCGAGATTGAAAAATATCCAAAATTAACGGAAATTGGAGCATGGAGAAAAAATAAGAATGGAGAAGATTATGGTGGTTTTTATTCTAAAAAAGATATAAAAGAAATAGTAAAATATGCAAAAGAGCGTGGAGTGGAAATTATACCCGAAATTGAACTTCCGGGCCATAGTATTGCTGCTATTGCATCTTATCCATACTTATCCTGTACAGGTGATTCGATACAGGTAGAAAATGATTGGGGAGTTTTTAAAGATATATATTGTGCAGGAAATGATAGTGTTTTTACTTTTCTTGAAGATGTATTGAGTGAAGTAATAGAACTTTTTCCATCAGAATATATTCATATTGGTGGTGATGAAGCTCCCAAATATCACTGGGAAAATTGCAATAAATGTCAAAAAAGAATAAATGATAATAATCTTAAAGATGAACATGAATTGCAATCTTATTTTATAAAAAGAATAGGGAAATTTCTAAGTACTAAGAATAAAAAATTAATTGGTTGGGACGAAATTATTGAAGGAGGAATACCCGAAAATGCAACTATTCAGTCATGGAGAGGTATGGAAGGAGGAGTGGTTGCTGCAAGAAATCAAAACCAAGTAATAATGTCACCAACATCACACTGCTATTTTGATTATGACCTTGACGCTATTAATCTTGAAAAAGTTTATTCATTTGAACCCGTACCAAAAGAACTTAATGAAGTTGAAAGTGCTTATATTATTGGAGGAGAATGCAATATGTGGACAGAGCGAGCACCACAAGAACTAATCGACTCAAAAGTTTTCCCAAGATTACTAGCAATGAGCGAAGTTTTATGGTCTCAAAAAAAGAAAGATTATATAGAGTTTTACAAACGTGTTGAGAATCATTACCCTAAGCTTGATAAGCTTGGTGTTAGTTATGGATATGAAAAAACTCCAATAAAATTTAACACTAGCTTTAAAAATAATGAGTTTGAAATTCAAGTTGAAAAAGCAACGCCTAAAATGAATCTAGAATATAAAATAAATAATAGTGAATGGAAAGTATATAAAAATCCGTTAAAATTAAATGAGAGCACCAATCTTATTGTTAAAGAAAAAAATTCTAAAAGAAAAGAAGTAGCTAAAAAATATCTAGAAATAAATTTCCACAAAGGGCTTGGCAAGAAAATCACCTATCAAACAAAATATAATCCAAGCTATTCAGCTTGTAAGAGCCAAACATTAACAAATGGGATTTCTGGTAGTAATAATAACTTTAGAGATGGACAATGGCAAGGTTTTTTTGGAACAGATGTTGATATTACAATTGATTTGGGGCAAAAAACTATGTTCTCTAAGATAAGTACATCATACTTTCAATATCATCTTTCCTGGATTTTACTTCCTAATTCTGTTGAGTACTTAATATCAGATGATAGAAAAAACTTTTCCAGTATATTTTTTAAAAATGATCTCTGTAATCCAATGGAGGAAGGGAAATTTAAAAAGTCATTTGACTATGTTGGGACACAAACTGCAAGATACATAAGGCTTAAAGCAAAAAATTATGGAACTTTACCAAAAGAACATCCAGCTGCTGGTTCAAAAAGCTGGTTATTTATAGATGAATTTATAATTCAATGAAAAAAACTTATTTAATAATACTATCTATTTTACTGATTTCATGTGGGGAAAATAATCTAAACATAGTCAAATATGTTAATCCTTTTATTGGAACTGGAGGCCACGGCCACACATACCCAGGAGTTTCTGCTCCTTTTGGAATGGTCCAGCTTAGTCCTGACACTAGGCTTGAAGGTTGGGATGGCTGTGGGGGTTATCATTTTTCTGATTCTGTCATTTATGGTTTCTCACACACACATTTAAGTGGAACGGGTATCTCAGATTATGGTGACGTTTTGTTAATGCCTACAACTGGAAAAATACATTTAACTAATGGTGTAGATGAAGCAAAAATTAATGATACTCCAATTAATCAGCTAGGTTACGCATCAAAATTCTCACATGAAAATGAAATAGCACAAGCTGGTTATTATCAGGTTTTACTAGATGATTATAATATTAATGTAGAACTTACAAGCTCTATTAGAGCAGGTGTCCACAGATATACTTATCCAAAAGATGAAGAGGCAAATGTGATTTTAGATCTTAAACATAGAGATAAACTTCTTGATTATAAAATTAATATAATTGATAGTCAAACCATTACGGGATATAGGCATTCATCAGAATGGGCACGAGAGCAAAGAATTTATTTTACTCTTAAATTTTCTATACCATTCTTAAATCTACCAACAATTGAAGGACAAGAAAATATTTATGAAAGCTTTAACAATGAAAAAAATGTAGTTGCTCTTTCATTTGGGAAGATTTCAAAACCTTTAGAAATAAAAGCTTCAATTTCTGCTGTTGATACTGATGGAGCTATTGGAAATATTAATGAAATTCGAGATTGGGATTTTGATAAGGTAAAAATAGCAGCTCAAAATACATGGAGGAATGAATTGAGTAAAATTCAAATCAAAAGCTCATCAGAAACTAAAAAAGAGATATTTTATACTGCTTTATATCATTCTTCTTTAAATCCAAATACATATACCGATGTTAATGGAAATTACCTCGGAATGGATTTTAAAAAGAAACATACAGATGATAAGCATTATACAATTTTCTCTCTATGGGATACTTTTAGAGCAACACACCCACTATTTACAATTATTAATGTTGAAAAAACTAATGAATTTATTAGAACATTATTGAGACAATATCAAGATGGTGGAAAATTACCTATTTGGGAATTGGCTGCTAATTACACAGATTGTATGATTGGCTATCACGCAATACCAGTTATTGTAGATGCATACATTAAAGGAATAAGAGATTGGGATGCTAATCTTGCTTTAGAGGCAATGGTGAAATCAGCGGATAGTGATAGGTTTGGTCTAAAAGCATATAAGGAAAATGGATTTATAAAAGCTAGTGATGAGCCTGAATCTGTCTCAAAAAATCTTGAATACGCATATGATGATTGGTGTATAGCTATCATGGCAGATTCTTTAGGGGAAGAAGAAATTGCAGAAAGATTTTATAAGAGAGCCCAAAATTATAAAAACCTTTATGATCCAACTTCGGGCTTCTTCAGAGGAAAAAATGCTTATTCATGGTTTGGGCCTTTTAAAGCTGAGGAAGTTAACTTTAACTATACTGAAGCTAATGCATGGCAATATTCATTATTTACACCTCAAGATATTTCAGGGCATATTGATTTAAAAGGAGGTCGTTTAAATTATGAAAATCATTTAGATAGTATGTTTCTTTCATCTACACAAACAAGCGGAAGACACCAGCCTGATGTCACTGGCTTAATTGGTCAGTATGCACATGGAAATGAACCAAGTCATCATATGGCATATCTTTATAATTATGTAGGAAAGGCTAGTAAAACACAAAAATATGTGTCTAAAATTTTACAAGAACAATATTCAAAAAAACCTGATGGATTATCAGGAAATGAAGACTGTGGACAAATGTCATCATGGTATGTACTAAGTAGCTTAGGTTTCTATCCTGTTACACCAGGACATGATTATTACGCTATTGGAAGTCCCATTTTTGAAGAAGCAAAAATAAATCTTGAAAACAATAAAACTTTTATTATAAAGGCACAGAATGTTTCAGATAAAAATATTTACATTCAATCAGCTAAATTAAATGGTGAAAATTATAACAAAAGTTTTTTAAAGCATAAAGATATTATTAACGGTGGAGAAATAGTTTTTATGATGGGAGATAACGAATCAAATTGGGGTAATAATGAAATACCTATTTCAGAAATTACTAAACATATTATTACAGCTGTACCATACTTTACAGCTTCAAGTCAAACATTTTCAAAAGATCATAAAATTAAACTTGGGTCTGTAGATAATTCAGAAATTTATTATTCGATAAATAATAGTCAGTATAAAAAATACACACAAGCTATAAACATTAATAAGCAAACAAAGATTTCAAGTTATGCAATCAAAAATAATCTAAAAAGTAAAATTGTTACTGGTGAATACTTTCCAAGAGATGATACTAAAAAAATTACTATTGAAAGTAAATATGCAAACCAGTACGCAGCTGCAGGAAATAAAACATTAATTGACCAGCTTAGGGGAGGAAACAATTATAGAACAGGAAATTGGCAAGGGTATAGAGAGGACCTTAATGTTATAGTTGATTTAAGTAAAGTAAAAAAAATTAATTCAATATCTTTGGGCTGTCATCAGGATGTTAGGTCTTGGATATTTTATCCGAAAAAAGTAGACTATTGGACTTCAGTTGATGGTGAAAAATATAACTATCAAGGAAATGTCTTAGCAAATTTCCCTGATAATATTGAGGGGAGCTTACAAAAAGACTTTACACTAAATATTAAAAATTTAAAAGCAAGATATATTAAAATAAAAGCAGAAAACTATGGGATATGTCCTAAATGGCATCTTGGAGCAGGAGGTAAGACATGGGTTTTTGTTGATGAAATAACTATAAAATAATTTAAAATGAGTGAAAATAAAAATTACAAACAAGCATTATGGACTTTAGTAACGGTCTTTTTCTTTTGGGGATTTATCGCGGCAAGTAACGGAGTATTTATTCCCTTTTGCAAGACATATTTTAGTCTTGATCAATTTCAAAGTCAGTTAATTGATTTTGCATTTTATGGTGCTTATTATATTGGAGCTTTAATGCTTTTTATATTTTCAAGTATTAGAAATACGGATATTATGAATTCTTGGGGATTTAAAAGTAGTATTGTTAAAGGTTTAATGCTTTCGGCAGTTGGAGCTTGTGCAATGGTTCTTGCAGTTAATGGAGCTAGCCCGGGAGATTCTTCGGCTTTTACATATATTTTGGGTGCTCTTTTTATAGTTGGACTTGGCTTTTCATTACAACAAACTGCAGCAAACCCTTTTGCTATTTCATTAGGAGAACCCAATACAGGATCGCATAGATTAAACTTAGCGGGAGGTATTAACTCTTTTGGTACAGCTATTGGTCCTATTGTAGTTTCTCTAGCATTGTTTGGTACTGCCGCAAGCGCAGATATTGATTTAGTAAAGGAAATCTCTGAAAAAAACATAACCTTAACGGCTGTGCAATACTTATATATAGCTGTTGGAATATTGTTTATAGCTGCAGCAGCTCTCTTTCACTTTTCTAAAAAGCTTCCAGACGGAAAAGAAGATGCTAGTTTCCTTGGCGCTTCAAAGGCAATGACATCGCTAATATCAATTACTATATTATTAATTTTAATTTTCTATCAAGTTTTTAATCAGTATGTAGGCTTAGCTGATGGTGAATCTCTGAGTGAAGCATCAGATACATTAATTCTTAATCTTTCGCTTATTGGGTTATTTGTTGTTGTTGGAGGTTTGTTGTTTTCTAATCTTTTAGCGAGGAAAAAACCAGAAGGATGGGGAGCGATGCAATACCCTCAACTAGTGCTAGGGATGTTAGCAATTTTCACATATGTTGGCGTAGAAGTATCTATTCAAAGTAATCTTGGAGAACTACTAAAAACAACGGCCTTTGGATCGTTGAATGATACTGAAATAGCACCATATATATCTATGTATTGGGGAGGTCTAATGATTGGAAGATGGACTGGAGCAATTACAGTTTTTAACCCATCTGCATCATTAAAAAAATGGCTTTATATATTAGTTCCTTATGTGGCTTTTGGAGTTGTTTTATCTGTTAATGCTATATCAGGTTTTGAAGTGAAACATCTTTTTGCTTTTGCGATTTGTGTAGCAATTCAAATTGGAGGATTTTTTATTGGAAAAGATAAGCCAGCGCTAACACTTAAAACATTTGGCCTACTTGGGGTTTTAGCAATGCTCATTGGACTATTTACAACAGGAACAGTTGCAATTTTTGCATTTTTAAGTGGAGGATTATTTTGCTCAATAATGTGGCCATCTATATTCTCTCTTAGTATAAAAGGATTAGGGAAGTATACTTCTCAAGGCTCTGCTTTTTTAGTTATGATGATTCTTGGAGGAGCGATAATCCCTCCAATTCAGGGAAAACTTGCTGATATTATTGGCATACATGAATCTTACTGGGTAACAGTATTTTGCTTTCTTTATCTAATGTATTTTGCACAAAGAGTTGAAAAAATATTTAAAAAAGCATAAGTTGTTAATATAAAATCACTCTAAAATATTTATTCGTTTATTGTTTAATGATGTTTTTTTGAATATTTCCAGCTGGAGTTGCAACTTTTACTAAATATAATCCACTAGCTAGCTTAGAAGTATTCACTTTTACTACCTTTTGACTATTGACATCTTTACTTAAGACAATGTTGCCTAAATTATCTAATATTTTATATGATGATATAGTTGTAGCATTAACATAAAGATTTAATTGATCAATACATGGATTTGGATAAGTAATAAACCCAAGAGATAACAACTCTTGATTTGATGATGGAGTGCAGGCAGAGGGATCGTATGACATATTTGAAAAATCAATAAAACACACATAGTTAATACTATCAATAAATGGATTTCTATTATTTTGAACAGAATCAATAAAGTCATTTCTTGCAATCTCCCAATTATCAGGAGGATCTTGAAAGTGCCAGTTTTTTAAAATCATCTGATCTTGATTGCTAGGAAGAGCCCAATTATTCCCATTAATTGAATTATAACAAATTGCTTGATACATAATAGCTCTTGCTGCATTTCCCTTATGTTCATCCCTTGGCTCAAAAACAACTTGGCCATTTGTATTAGTTCCAGATTTACAACCTAAAAAAGAAGATGAAATATTAGTAACTTCACCAAGTGGATTATTACTTCTTAGAATATTTGCAGAATTTAAATTTGATGGGAAAAGATGATGAAAATCACTGTATTCAGGAAGATTTTGTGCTGGATTTGTTGGCATCCAGCTATGACAATAAGTGTGCTCACGACTATAGCCGGTAGCAGAAAAATCAAAAGGTTCATTATAAATCTTATTTTCACCACTATATATACAGGTAACGACTCTTCTATTTAGTGTAGTATCTCTAGATTCAAAAGAAGCAATCATTATATCATCATAATAACTATAGTATTGAGTTTGATGGGGATTAGTTAAAGAATGTAAATCATTCATAAAAGAAGATGATGAGGTACTTAAATTACTATAATAGTTAGAGCTCAACATAGAATTAGGTGTTGAAATATTAGCTGATAAGGGTGTAGTTGAAAGGTAGTTTCTGAAACTACTTGGGCCATTATAGCTAAAAACAGAAAAATAATAATCCGTGCCTGCTACAATATTATTGGGAGTTACAGATGTTGCATTACTACTGTATACTACTTGAGCATCACCAACAACATCACCTCTTTGATATATAACTCCATCAGCAGGAAATGCAGTGATAGCTGAACCTTTTTTTCTCAAAACCAAATACCCATCAACTGAGTCAGTAGGATTAAATGAAGTGTTAAAAGTAAATGTCTTAATATTTGTAAAAACAAAATTTGAGGCTTGCTGTAATGGCTCAGACGCTAAACCTCCTCCAATACCATATAAGTTTATAACATAATTAGGCTCATCAAGATCATTACTGGCAATATTTAATACAGCTATTCTTGTGCCAGAAGCAGAAGGGGTAAAGTTTAATATTAAGCTATCTGAATCATTTGCAATAACATTTGTAGGAAAAGAAACTACAGAGAAATCTGCTGAATTTACACCAGAAATTGTAGCAGAAGTAATATTCAATGTATCTAAAGTACCAAGATTTTCAATGAGGAATGTTGAGGGGTTAAGTATAGATACTGGAGAGCTAATAATATAAGTACTAGATGAAACTAAAGAGTTTCCTGACTGCATTACATTAATTTCTTGAACCGGAGTAGAGGCCCCAATATCAATACTTACATCATCTAGTCCAATATTACCAGAAACTTTATTTGTATAAATAAACCTAATAAATCTGGTTGAAGATTGTGGAACATCTGTAAACATAGAATAGCTTGCATTTGGTGGTGAGTTATGCGTATTTAATGTAGTCCAAACATTTCCAAAATCTGATTCTTCAACAGTAAAAGTCCCACCAGAAAAACCATTTCCAGTAAGATAATAAGTTAAATCTCCAGGATTACTATTGACATTGATAATTAAGTAATCACCTGTTCCATCAAATTTCATTGCTGGAGGAGTATTTCCTGATGCAGTATAAAAATTAGTTCCAGATTCAGTCCATCCAGCGGGTAGATTAACATTTGCAAAACTCCAAGCAGTTGGTAATGTAGCTTGTGAATAAACAGATAGTGTTAAAAAAGTAAGTAATATTATTAATATATATTTTTTCATTTCTTTTATTTATTTTTTGATTAAAATCTTATTCTTGCTGAAAGACTCATTCTTCTTCCTAAGCCGAAAAAGACACTTGCTGATTTAGCATCAAAATCATAGCTTGGGTTTGTTGCATATCCATCATTATTATTAGCATCAGATATGTATATCTTATTAAGTAAATTAAGGACACTCAACTTAATATCTAATTTATGTTTCTTAGAAAGTTTAAACTTATAACCACAGTGCATATCTATTAATTGATATGAAGGAATCACCCAACTCTCTCTACCTGAATTTTCTCCATTTAATGTTGAGGCATCAAAATCAGAATAGTAGTCTGAAAAATAAGTTCCTCTGAATTTAATATACGAATTAAACGTTGGTTCATACCTTAGACTTAATCCATATTGTGTCTGTGCAGCATCTCCAACATGGACACCATTTGCATTATATACGAGGGTGTCAAAATCAGTATTGCCTAGCTCATAAGAAGGGGGATTATTAGAATTATCTAATATGATTGCCTCTCCTCCTGAAGTCCAAGTCCAATCTCCTAAAGAAAGTAGCCCTTCAACTCCTATTTTTTTATTAATTTTATAGGAACAGTCTAACTCAATTCCTCTATGTAGAGCATTCATAGGTACTACATCTGAATACCTTATTCCACCGATAGTTTTAGAAATATTTGCAGGCTTGTTTTCCCAAATTGTATAATATGCATTTAAGTTGGAAGAAAAGAATGAAGATCGAAATGAATATCCTCCTTCAATTGCTTTAACATTTTCATTTCTAATATACTCTTGTAAGGTATTATTGTTTGTAAAAACATTACTAAATCTTGGTGCTTTTGAAATATACCCTGTATTAAAAAACACATTATTGTATTCATCTAGATTTAGATTTGCACCAGTTTTTATAGTATACCCTCTAATCCATTTCCAGTCAGTTGCAGCGAATTGTGCTTCAGAGGAATTAATAGTATAATTATTACCATTATAAATTAATGTATCAGTATTTCCTAAAGCCTCTTCTATAATAGTATCAGATAAAATCAGATCTTTCTTACGAAAGTAGTCAATACGCTTATATGCTGATTTAGAACCTGAAACATTCAGAAATGCACTTAATATTCCATTACTATACTCAACTTGAGAAAAAATACCACTCCACTTTACAATACCATCATTATTATAATCAATTTTATCACCAACACGTTTTACTGATGATAATTGATTTTGATTATCTGTTGAAATAGTATAGTCACCTCCAAGCAAATCATAAACCTCACTATAATGTTGGCCTTTATAATATCTTAGATCCAAACCTCCTGAGATTGAAATCTCATCATTTAGAATATAATTTAAAGTTGATAAACCTCCGTACCAAAAATGATTATTTACTGAAGATTTTAAATAGCTTCCTGTTTTATACTCTGTGTCTGAAAACTCACTATCAATAATAGGGCCAAAAGGACCTGCTCCAACATTTGCATTATATGTAGTCTGTAAATCAACCTGTCCATCTACTTCTCCAATATTTTCTGTTCTTGTACCACCTCCATTTCCAAATGAAGCATAAAAAATATTAGAAATATAAAAATTATCATTAAGAGTCCAAAAATCTCTAAATGAAAACTGTGGTTTATGATAATAGTTCGTCCTTGTATTTAGAACTTCTTTGTTATGAATAGTATCACCGTTTGCATTTAATGTCCATCTATCTAAATTACCCCAATACTTATTATATCTTGTTCCTCTATTCACAATTCTATTGGAAAAATCAGAACTATCTCCTAATGAACGAGCAAAAGTAGTATCATAAGTTGCAATATCACTTTTGTATGCTCTTTGACCATGTTTTTGAGGAGCACCCATAGCAGAAAAGCTTAGAATATGATTACCTAATTCTTTCTGAACTTTAGCATAATAAAAGAATCCTTCACTCCAAGTTTCATCAACATACCCATTACCATTCTTATAAGAACTAGCTAAAGTATATCCCCATCCATTATTTAATTTTCCAGAATTATATCCTAAAGATGTTCTTAACTTCCCAAATGAACCAATGGATTGCTTGATAGTTCCACCTTGTTTATTTCCAGTTCCTTTTGTTAGGATGTTCATTGTCCCTCCTACTGAAGGTATAGCAATTTTTGACGCTCCTAAACCTCTTTGAATCTGAATATTAGAAGTTACTGCATCTAATCCAAACCAATTAGACCAGTATACCCAACCATTTTCCATATCATTTACCGGTATCCCGTCTATCATAACAGCTACATTTCGCTGATTAAATCCTCTAATTGTAATTCTTGCATCCCCATCTCCTCCTCCAGTTTGTGTTGCATATACACCTGGAGTTGAATTAAGTATCATAGGAATGTCCTGAGAAGCTAATTCTTCACTAATTTTTTTCATAGGAATTGTTGAAAAAGCAACAGGTGTTTCTCTGTCTATAGCAATATCTGCAACTACCTGCACTTCATTTAACAAAGTAGTTTTTAATTTGAAATCTTGAATTTGTATTTTGCCAGTAACTAATATTATTTTACTTATAGCCTTATAACCTACATAAGAAACTTCTATTTTTCTCTCTCCAGGGGGGATAGAAAAAGAGTAATTTCCATCATAATCAGTAGCTGTCCCCATACCCTTACCATATATTATTGTTGCACCTATTAATGGCTCTCCACTGCTAGCATCAGATATTTTACCACGTAAATTAGTTTGAGCTTTTAGGTCAAAAACATAGATAAGAGTTAAGAGTATAAAAAAATATTTTCTCATATTTTTTGCATAAAATGCTTTTTCTACTTTAGCATAAAATAATTAGATTATTTACTGAATAATGATCTTGTTCTCAATCACAGCTCCATTACTCAAATTAATTAGTGTAATATATGTACCAATTGAAAATTTTTCTGTTTTAATTTTCTTAGCATTTGTTGTTAATACGTTTTTTCCTGAAATATCAAAAATCTCAATATTTTCAATTTTAGCGTTAGCTATAATTGTTATATCATCACCAATATTAGCAGGATTAGGGAAAATAGCGTAAGAAACTTCCTTAACATCATTAACATCAACAGATCCATCAATACAATCGCAAGTATGAGAGCCTAAATTATTCCATGTTCCCACAACTAATGAATCCCATTCAAGACTAGGGTTAAATAAATTAAGCCCATCATTATCTCCTAATAAAACAGTTCTCTTTCTAACTAAAGTATGTTGGGCAGTCCACCAAGCTCCCATTTGAAAACCTGATGCTGCATCATCAGTCCAAGCTCCAGATGATGGTTGTTCACCTACTCTACCAATAACATCAATTATACTTGCATCTTTTGATAACACTATAGCATCATCACCATTCATATGCATAGGAGATGGATATGGTCCAGTATGCATATCTCCTAGAATATAAAGAGCTGGGTCACAATATCCAAATTGACCAGATGTGTCTGTATCACCATTTGTCAACACAAAAGCATCTCCAGAGGCTAACATACCAGATAATGTAGTAACACCTCCTCCAGAACTATTAGTAGAGCCATTAGAATAACGCTCAACTTTATAAATACTTAAGTCAATAGTTGATGATGTTGGATTATATATTTCAATCGCCTTATCTTGTCCATAACCCTCAACATATTCTGAAAAAAATAATTCTGAACAATCTTGAGCTGACAAATAAGAAATAGAAAGGAGCGTACTAAATAGTAGTAAATATTTTTTCATAATTTATTTTTTTATTGACGCTAATTTACAAAAGAATAGCATCTCAAATAAAATAAAACACTAGATTCTTTTTAATTATTTAATCTTGTTAATAATATTATATTTGAAATAAAAAAATGAAAATCAACTCATTTAAAGAATACAAAAATCAGGTTAAGGAATCTCTAGAATTTCCTGAAAAATTTTGGAGTGAAAAAGCAAATAATTTCAAATGGTATAAAACATGGGATAAAGTATTAGAGTGGGACTTTACTAAGCCAGAGGTTAAGTGGTTTAAAGGAGGGCAGCTAAATATTACTGAAAATTGTTTAGATAGACATCTCAATAAAAGAGCTAATCAAATAGCAATTAAATGGGTTCCAAATAATCCAAATGATTCTGCTATAAATATCACATATTCACAACTGCACGAAAAAGTATGTCAATTCTCTAACGTTTTGCTTAATAATAGAGTTAATAAGGGAGATAGAGTGTGTTTGTATATGCCTATGGTGCCTGAGTTAACAATAGCAGTGCTTGCTTGTGCTCGAATTGGGGCAATTCACTCTGTAGTATTTGCAGGTTTTTCTGCAAAATCATTATCAGATAGAATTAATGATGCAGATTGCAAACTACTTATAACTGCTGATGGGGGGTTCAGAGGAGAAAAAATTACACCCCTTAAAGATATTTCAGATGAGGCAATGATTAGTACCCCAACAATTCAAGCATGTATCGTTTTAAAAAGAACTAATTCTAGAGTAAAAATGCAAAAGAATAGAGATCTGTGGTGGCATGATGAAATGCAAAAAGCTTCACTGTCAAATGTTCCAGAGAAAATGGACTCTGAAGATCCTTTATTTATATTATATACATCAGGATCAACAGGCAAACCAAAAGGAATTGTACACACAACAGCGGGATATATGATTTACGCGGAATATTCTTTCAAGAATGTTTTTCAATATAATGAAGGTGATATGTACTGGTGTACAGCTGATATTGGATGGATAACTGGGCATTCATATATAGTTTATGGACCTTTACTTGCTGGAGCTACTTCATTAATGTTTGAAGGGATTCCCACATTTCCTGATGCAGGTAGATTTTGGAGAATTGTTGAGGAAAATAAAGTCAATATTTTTTACACAGCACCAACAGCTATTAGAGCATTAGAAGCAAAAGGGTTGTCCTATGTAAAAAAATATAATTTATCATCACTAAAAGTCCTTGGAACAGTTGGAGAACCAATTAATGAAGATGCTTGGAACTGGTATTTTAATGAAATTGGAAATAGAAAATGTCCAATAGTAGATACCTGGTGGCAAACCGAAACTGGAGGGATAATGATATCAAATCTAGCAGGAGTTACTAAAGCAAAGGCAACATTTGCAACTCTACCATTACCAGGGATACAAACTTGTATAGTAGATGACTTAGGAAATGAAATAAAAGAAAAAAATAAATCAGGTAAATTGTGTATAAAATATCCTTGGCCATCTATGGCAAGAACTATTTGGGGTGATCATAAAAGATTTAAAGAAACTTATTTTTCAGCTTTTAAAGGCTATTATTTTAGTGGAGATGGATGTTTTGTAGATGAAAATGGATTATATAGAATTACTGGCAGGGTTGATGATGTAATTATTGTTTCTGGTCATAATTTAGGTACAGCAGAGATTGAAAGCGCAATAGATGAACATGAAAATGTTTGTGAGAGTGCAATAGTTGGGTTTCCTCACTCTATAAAAGGAAATGGGGTTTATGCTTATGTTATTTGTCATCAAAAACCTCATAATGATAAAAAATTAAGTGATGAAATAAATCAATTGATAACACAGCATGTTGGCCCAATAGCAAAGGTTGATAAGATTCAATTTGTTGATGGCTTGCCAAAAACTAGATCGGGTAAAATTATGAGACGTATTCTAAGAAAAATTGCAAGCGGAGATACTAATAACTTAGGAGATACAAGTACCTTGCTAGACCCACTTGTTGTTGAAGGTATAATTTTAGGTAAACAAAAGGATTAATAATATAGTTTAGTAAATTTGTGAATCAAATTATAAACATGTCCAACTTAGTTATAATACCTACATACAATGAAAAAGAAAATATAGAGAAAATAATTCTCAAAGTATTTTCCCTTGAAAGTGATTTTCATATTTTAATTGTAGATGATGGTTCACCTGATGGAACAGCAGATATTGTAAAAAGCTTACAAAAAAATTATTCTAAGCAACTTTTTATTGAAGAAAGATCAGGTAAGTTAGGGCTAGGAACAGCATATATTCATGGTTTTAAATGGGCTCTCAAAAACAATTATGATTTCATTTTTGAAATGGATGCTGATTTTTCTCATAATCCTGAAGATCTATTAAGATTACTTAACCAATGTAATAATTTAGGTTCTGATGTAGCAATAGGATCTAGATATGTAAAAGGAGTAAACATTGTAAACTGGCCAATGAGTAGACTTCTAATGTCTTACTTTGCTTCAAAATATGTCAAAATGATAACAGGGATGCCAATTCATGACTCAACAGCTGGCTTCAAATGCTATAAAAGAGAAGTTCTTGAAAAAATAAATCTTGATAAAATCAAGTTCGTAGGCTATGCATTTCAAATTGAAATGAAATTTACTAGTTGGATGCTCGGTTTTAAAGTATTTGAGGTTCCTGTTATTTTTACTGATAGACAAGAAGGGAATTCAAAAATGAGTAGTGGTATTTTCTTTGAAGCTTTTATAGGTGTAATTCAAATGAAAATAAATAGTTTTTTCACCAGCTGGAAATAACAATTATTATATATGAGTGTTTTAATCCAAAATGCAACGATAGTTAATGAGGGAAAATCTTTCTGCTCTGATGTTTACATAGAAGATGGCTTCATAAAAAAGATTGCTCCAAAAATAAATATTATTGCAGAAAAAACATTAGATGCTACTGGCTTACACTTAATACCTGGAATAATAGATGACCAAGTTCATTTTAGAGAGCCAGGACTAACTCATAAGGCGGATATTTCATCTGAGAGTAAAGCGGCAGTTAGTGGTGGAGTTACATCATTTATGGAAATGCCAAATACTAATCCACAAACTTTAACGCAAAAACTATTAGAGGAAAAATTTGAAATTGGAGATGAAAAATCTTTAGCTAATTTTACTTTTTTCATGGGAGTTTCTAATAATAATTTAAAAGAAGTGTTAAAGACGGATACAAAAAATGTAGGTGCCATAAAAATATTCATGGGTTCATCAACAGGAGATATGCTTGTTGATGATAAAAGGGTCCTTAACGAAATATTTAAAAAATCAAAATGCTTAATTGCTGTTCATTGTGAAGATGAAAAAATTATAGAGCATAATACTAAAAAAGCAATAAATAAATATGGAGATGATATTCCAATTAATCAACATCATATTATTAGAAGTGAAGAAGCCTGCTATCAATCATCAAGCTATGCAGTTGAATTAGCAAGAAAATATGGAACTAGACTTCATGTTTTTCATCTTTCTACAGCTAAAGAACTTTCTTTATTCAGCAATAAAATAAACTTAAAAGACAAGAAAATTACTGCAGAAGTCTGTGTGCATCACCTATATTTTGATTCTGATAGTTATGATTCAAAAGGAACTCATATAAAATGGAATCCTGCCATAAAAACAAGTGCTGATAGAGAGCATTTATTTCAAGCATTACTAGATGACAGACTTGATGTTATTGCTACTGATCATGCTCCTCATACTATTAAAGAAAAACAAAATAAATACCTCAAGGCACCCTCAGGAGGGCCTCTTGTACAACACGGCTTAAATATTATGTTAACCTTTGTTAAAGAGAAAAAAATTACAATTGAAAAAGTAGTAGAAAAAATGTGTCACAATCCTGCTATTTGTTTTAGAGTTAATAAAAGAGGATTTATTAGAGAAACTTACTTTGCAGATTTAGTGCTAGTAGACATTTCTAAAGAAATAATTGTTAAAAAAGAAAATCTACATTATAAGTGTAAGTGGTCACCCTTAGAAGGGGAAAGGCTTCAAGGAGAAGTTAAACATACATTTGTAAATGGAAATCTAGTATATTCAAATGGTGTTTTTGATAGCTCAATAAAAGGAATGAGATTAGAATTTAACAGATAAAAAAAAGGCATTCTTTAGAATGCCTTTTTTTTATCTGTAATAATTTAGCTATGCTTAATCAACTGTAGTTTCTTCAGTAGCTTCAACTTCTTCTGATTCTTCAGAAACGGCACAACAAGAATGATCTCCTAAGCACTTGCCTCCTTCAGTTTTACAACCTAAATCAGCAACAACAGCTTCTGGAGCAGCAGCAGGCACTGCTTCTGCAGGAGCTTCTTCTGTTCCTCCACCGCAAGCGATAAATACACATAGTAATGATAAATAAAATAAATTTTTCATAATAGTTTTTTAGTTAAAGTTCAAATATAGCATATATATTATCAAAAAATTCAACTTAAAACATTTATTACTAGTAAATTATAAATTGTTAAATCGATTATTATAAATTTGCTGAATGAAATATTTATATGTTGTTCTCTTAATTACTTGTTTTTTTAGTTGTCAAGAAGTAAATGATAATCATGAAATTATTAGCAAAAAAGAATTTACGCAAATACTTAAAGCAATTCATTTGACAGAAGCTAAATATGAAATTCAAAAAAATAAAAATATTAATGCTGCTAAAAATATTTTAAAAACAGAATATGATTCAATATTTAAAATTAATAATATTAACGCAACAGATTTTGAAAATTCAATCAAATATTATAGTACTAAAACTAATGAGTTAGATGAAATTTATGAAGATGTACTTGAAGAGTTAATTAAAGAGAAAAAAAAATTACCCTAAATCTTTAATGTACATTTTACAATAATTTGCAACTGTATCATCTAAAGTTCTAAACTTATAATTAAGTAATTTTTCTACCTTTTTAGACGAAAAGGCACTTTCTCTCATACCGCTTTCAGCGGTTTCTTTTGTGATTAATGATTTTCTCTGAAGAATTAAAGATCTAAATTTTTCAATACGCCAACCTATTTCTTTTAAAAAAGGAGTTACACGAATATTTGGTCTTTTAATATTAAAATTATCGGCAATTAAATTAAAAACAGATTCATATGATGTGTTTATACCATTTAAGATAAATCTCTCATTGCTAACTTTTAGAAAAAGTAATTTAACAATAATAGCTGACACATCATATACATCAACGAAACCTGTTTTTCCTGGAGGAAAAAACCTTAAGCCTTTATAAATAGAGTGGAAAATTCTTGAACTACCTTTTACCCAATCACCAGGGCCTAAAATAACGGATGGATTTACTATAATAACATCTAACCCTTCATTACTAGCTCTCCAAACTTCTTGCTCTGCCATGTATTTACTAATGGAATAATTACTTTCTAAATTAGATAGCTTAAAATTACAATTTTCATCCACAATTTCATCAGTTGAATTTCTCCCAAGTGTAGCAATTGAACTAACATACACACATTTTTTAATTCCAAAATCAATAGAAATATTCATAACATTTGCTGTTCCATTAATATTTATGTCTACTAATTTTTTTTTATCTTCTGGATGAAAAGAAACAAGTGCGGCAGCATGAATTACATACTCACATCTTGAGATACACTTTTCAAGCATAGGAATATTGTTTAAATCACCATTGACCCAATCAATACTCTTAAACAAATCTATTGAACTATTTTGAGAGAAAACTCTTCTACAAATCTCAAGAGTACTAGAATTTCTTCTTAAAGCTAAAACTCTTTCACCCTTTTGACAAAGTTGTAATAGAATATGTGAGCCTACTAATCCAGTTCCTCCTGTTATAAAAATCATAATGACAAAGATACATATATCTTAAGACGAATTTATTTTTATTTTCTATATATAAAAGAAATAATATTACTTACTTTGAAAAAAAAGAACTAATGAATTTTGTACAAGAATTACAATGGAGAGGCATGATTCACGATATAATGCCAGGAACAGAAGAACAATTTGAAAAAGAATTAACTTCGGCTTACATTGGTTTTGATCCAACAGCAGATTCATTACATATTGGTAGTTTAGTTCAAATCATGATACTTGTTCACCTTCAAAGATCTGGACACAAACCATATGCTCTTGTTGGAGGAGCAACAGGTATGGTTGGGGATCCTTCTGGAAAATCAAAAGAGAGAAATCTGCTTGACAAAAAAACTCTTGATCATAATTTAAACTGTGTTAAAAATCAACTTAGAAAATTTCTTGATTTTGACTGTGGAGCAAACTCAGCTGAGGTAGTAAATAATTTTGATTGGTTTAAGGAGCTTAATTTTTTAGATTTTATTAGGGATATTGGCAAACATATTTCGATTAATTATATGATAGCTAAAGACTCCGTTAAATCTCGACTTGAAACAGGCTTAAGTTTTACTGAGTTTACATACCAGCTGGTGCAAGGCTATGACTTTTATTGGCTTTGGAAAAACAAAAACTGTAAAGTCCAGCTTGGTGGTTCAGACCAATGGGGAAATATA